>Ga0210393_10000504_pt1 | contig 35240 bp, 28 predicted proteins | sample IncBWC27OmetaG_FD_160068 | JGI IMG/M metagenome (GOLD analysis project Ga0210393, IMG submission 160068) | Forest soil microbial communities from Barre Woods Harvard Forest LTER site, Petersham, Massachusetts, United States - Inc-BW-C-27-O ...
ACCGAAGTCCGCCGCAAAATCCTCGAACAAACCAAAGTCTTCCGCCCCGAAGACGTAATCCCCGTCCCCTGCCACCCGGACTCGCTGGCTATGGCCTATGCCTTAAAGCTAAACGGAAAAGTAGTCCCCTTAACCAGCATGATCCCGCCCGAAGTCCTCATCAACGGAGCCGCCAACACCATCCTCTACGAACAGGACCCAGCTGTCCGAACCAACCTCTTCAAGCTCTTCGCCACCAATCATTCCCCGCGCAGCGGCGCAGGCACTCTCCGCGAACTCCTCTGCTGTCTCCCTAAAGTTCTCGTCCCTGACAATATCTCCTACGAAAACATCTTCCGCATAATCATCATGCAGTTCATCGACGCCCACTCCTTCGACGTCCGCAGCGTCAAAAAAACCTGTGTCCACATCGTCCATGCCGACGGCCGCCTAATACCCTTCGACACCTACAACCTCTTCTACCGCGACGATCTCGAAACCACGCGGCTGGCACCGCTGCGCCGAAACATAGCGACAGCCCTCGCTCCAATTGAATGGCTGTCTCCGTGATAAACCGTCTCCGTCCCAACACCTCTGTCTGTGCCTCTGCGAAGCTTCCGTGCTCGGCGGTTCAAGATCTAGTTTCGCGATTTACAATCGTGCTTTAAAACATGGACTCTACTAGGATTGCCGAACAGCTCGAAGCCTTTTTGACCTCCCAAACCAAGCCTTGTCATTCCGAACAGGGCCGCAGGCACGGCGAGGAACCTGATGGTGTTTTGACCCCTAAACAACTATCTGATATATCGACCTACATCGATCTACTGCTCCGTTGGAACTCCCGCATCAACCTCACCGCCATCCGCGATCCAGAAGAAATCGTCAGACGCCACTTCGGCGAATCCCTCTTCGCCGCACAGCACCTCTTTCCCAAGCTTTACCCTGTGTCTTCCTCAGTGCCCCCTGTGTCCTCTGTGGCAGATGATGTTGCCTTTGCTCGCAACCCGTCCAACGATTCGAGCCAGCCGCCCCCGCGCGTGGCCGACCTCGGCTCCGGCGCCGGCTTTCCCGGGATTCCGATAAAGCTCTGGGCGCCACACATCGGCCTCACTCTTATCGAATCGAACCAAAAGAAAGCCGCATTCCTCCGTGAAGTCGCCCGCACTCTTACATTGACGAACGTCAATATACAAAATGCTCGCGCCGAAGACGTAACCCAAACCTTCGACCTAGTCACTCTCCGCGCCGTTGAGCGCTTCTCGTACATACTCCCGGTAGCAATCAGTCTCCTAGTCCCCAAGGGCCGTTTAGCCCTCCTCATAGGCTCTTCCCAACTAGACGAGGCCCGCTCGGTCGACCCGCACCTCTCCTGGCTCGACCCTGTCGCCGTACCCGAATCGAAGTCTCGCAACCTGCTGATCGGCACTAGGGGACCAGAGAGGTAAATAGGTGGTAAAAAACATTTAGATTTTGATGATTTTGTAGGAATTTATAGAACTCCAGACGTGCAAAGTGGAATGGTCTCACATTGACACACCAAATACACACAACCGACCCGCTCAGCCCAATTCGGCAAAGAGAAATGTTCCAGTCGGAACATTAGGTATCTCCTCGCAGGCTCGCCAAATTTTCCGGTCGGAAACACCAGGCACCTGACGAAGCGGACCATCTCAAGATCCTGGAAATCGCCTATTGTTCCGACGGGAACATTTCCAAACCAACCTTCATGCGAAGCCAAAACTTAACGATGTGTTCCGACCGGAACATTAGTGAGATTTGCACAAGCATTTCCGATAATGCACAGCTTCTTATCTTGCTTCCCAAGTACAACAGCATTATGCTGCAGTGACTCTGGCTCCTCGACAATTTTATGGGACGTGTCATCGCTGTTGCCAATCAGAAGGGCGGCGTGGGCAAGACTACGACTGCCATCAACTTAGCTGCGTCCTTTGCGGCCGCCGAAGTGAACACGCTACTGATTGATTGCGATCCGCAATCGAATGCCTCAAGCGGCTTTGGCCTGGTAAAGGATCCGGAACGGATTTCCACGTACCACCTGCTCATGGGAGATGCCTCCGGCGAGGAGGCTCTGGCCACAACCGAGCTCGAGCAGCTCTGGATCATTCCCTCGCACAAGAATCTCATTGGCGCGAATCTTGAGCTAGTGGAGGCCGAACGCCGCGAGTATCGCCTGAAGGATACGATCGCTCCTCTGCGTAATCGCTTCCAGTACATTGTTCTGGATTGTCCGCCAGCTCTCGATCTGTTGACGCTGAATGCGCTGGTGGCGGCCGACTCCGTGTTGATTCCAATGCAGGCGGAATATTTTGCGCTGGAGGGCATCAGCGAACTGCTGGATACCGTCGAGCGAATTCGCGCGGAGTTGAATCCCGCACTTGAAATCGAAGGTGTCGTGCTCACCATGCTGGATGAGCGGACCAACCTGGCGCAACAAGTGATTGCAGAGCTGAAGAAATTCTTTGGGGAAAAGCTGTGCGCGACAACCATACCTCGGAACATTCGGCTGGCGGAGGCTCCAAGCCATGGGATGCCAGCGCTGGTGTACGATCCGCGGTCGAAGGGAGCGGAGAGTTATATTCGGCTGGCGAAGGAGTTGCTGGGGCGGCATTTGGCGGCGGTGGGGGATGCGGCGGCGGAAAAGAGTGCGTAATTCATACATTTATATATATCAATCTATAAATCGATGTTTGTCGATATAACAATGGAAACCCTTAGCCCAGGGATGCAGAGGTTCACCGGGTTAACGACGCGAGGAAGAGACTGATGACGACGACGGCGGCGGAGAAGAAGGACGAGAAGGTGGAGAAGCGGAAAGCTTTGGGACGGGGCCTGGCTTCGTTGCTGCCGGGGCCGCGGGTGGTTTCGACAAGCGTGTCAGCAACGGTCTCAAAGGACCCGCCGCCTCAGGGGCAAAAGCCCGAGTCACAGACCGACACGATCGGCATCGCTGAAGCCGCGCCTTTTGCAGCTTCGGGCGGCCAGCCCGCGCCGCAGGCGCCTGAGGTGATTTCGCTTCAGGCCCAGGCGATCCAACAACAGCATATTGTGGCGATGCTGAACGTGGAATCGATCGACAAGAATCCTTACCAGACGCGGCATGCGTTTGATGAAGAGCCTATGCGGGAACTGGCCGATTCGATCAAGGCAAGCGGCGTAGTGCAACCAGTGGTGGTGCGGCCAGCAGAAGAGGAAGGACGCTTCATCCTGGTGCTAGGCGAGCGCCGGTTGCGGGCCTCAAAGATGGCAGGGAAGCAGACGATCCCAGCTCTGATACGGAGGCTGTCACCACAGCAGGCAGCGGAGATGACCGTGCTCGAGAACGTGCAGCGGGAAGATTTGAATCCGCTGGAACAGGCCGAGGCGTTTCGAGTGCTCAGTAAAGAATTTCAACTGACTCAGGCGCAGATTGCGGAGCGGGTTGGAGTGTCGCGGGAAACGGTGGCAAATTACATGCGGCTCCTGCGGCTCCCGCAGGAGGTCATGGGATACCTTCTTTCGGGCCGGCTGACCTTCAGCGATTGCCGAGAGATCTTGGCGCTGGAGAAGCAAGAGCACATCCTCGAAGTCGCGAAAGAGGTGGTGACCAAGCATTTGAAGTGGGATGAGATCGAAGACCGGGTAGCGCGACTTAATGGCTTTTTGCCGACGTTACCGGGGCAATCGGCTGACACGCCCCTAACACAAAGTCGCGGGGCCCGATGGATGGATCCCAATGTGCGCGCAGCCCAGTTCGCAATGGAGCGCATCTTAGGCATGCGGGTGCGGATCAAAGATCGCAACGGCAAAGGGAAGATCGTGATCGAATACGCCACGGTCGATGACTATGATCGGGTCGTGGAGATGTTGAAGGGCAGCGGGGAATCAAGGTAGTAAAAGTGGGACCGATTGTCCGCTTCTCCCTAGAAAGTCTCGCCGACACAGAGGACTTATTGGCGGAATGTCGCATCAAGTGGGTTTTGAACAAAATGTTGTCTAACTTGATTCCTCCGTCGCGAAGTCTCACTCTTGAGCAAGGATCTGGCGCTGGCCCTTTGGCACACTCAACGCAGCGCTGAAGCGCCTTTCTCGTACGGTTGGGCTTCGAGCAGGAGATATTTGTCGAAGCGAACTGGAAGGGTGGTTTTCGGGCCGTGCACTATTCCGTACTCCTTACCAGTCACGTAGTCCACGACGCGATAGTCGCGATCCTGGAGGCCGCGTAACTCGATGGCTCCGCTCCAGCCGCGCGCAAAGAAAGCGTAATACATTTCTCCGTCTTTCCGGATGGCGTGCGCTTCAGGGCGATCGAAGCCGATGTCGTAGAGCTCGCCGAGATATTCTCCGCGCGAAAGCATTTTGTTCTTGTAGAGGGCAACCCACTTGGCAAAGAGCTTCTCGCGTGCCGGCGTAAGGTCCGATTTGTCGTGCTTTGTGACGAGGCTGGGCAGCACGAACTGGGTGCCCACTACTCCCCCTACCCCGACCGTAGAGGCAAAGTCATTTGCCCCGTCGCTCAATTCGACGTGGTCGCCAAAGTACGGTACGTTGTCCCCCATCAGCGCCTTCAACGTCTTGCCCTTGGACCGAACCTGAAACGAGCTTTCCGGATCAGACGCCACTGACATATTGAAGTGCGGCATCGTAAAGAACGAATAAGCGGTGCCGCACGGACAGAACTCCACCAGGACATCAGGCTTTAAGCTACGGGCGGTTTCGTAGATCTCACGAAAAAAATCGGGGAGGGCTTCCGCCGCATCCTCGGGGCGTTTGTGATGATGCGCGGGATTGTAGCAAGGGGGAACGGCATTCATGTGCTGGCCGTCCAGCTTGAGACCGTCGAATCCCCACTCGCCAATAATTTTTCGCACGAGCGCCTTGTGGTACTCCACGACTTGGCGGTCGGCGGGACAGAGATAAACCGAGTTCCACCAGGAAATCTTTCGCGGCGTGCCGTCCTGGTTGAGCAAACGAAAATCAGGATGATCTTTCAGCAGCTCCGAATCCGGCACCGCACTAAGCGGCGACCACCACAGTTGCGCGCGAAACCCCTCCTCGTGAATTCGTTGGACCAGGGCTTTCATATCCGCATCGCCGTGGGGAAACTTTTTCGGATCCAGTCCCCAATCGCCGTAGTTATTTTGCCAGCCGTCGTCCAATGTTACCCAGGAGAAACCCAACTTCTTGGCCGTGGGCAGCGTGTCGTACACCTGTTTGAGCTGGACGGACCGGCCGTATCCCCAGGCGCACCAGATGGGGCCGAATGCGCTGTCGGGAGCGGTCGCCATCTGAAATCCCTGGTGCAGCATCAGCCGGCGGTATTCCGCCAGCGTGCGGAAATAGTCGCCTTGATGCACCGATACGAATGTCCGCAACGTGTGGAGGCTCTCTCCCGGAGCCAAAGACTGTTTTCGATTCGATCGCACCGCAACGCTGGCGCGACTGGGGTCCGTCATGGCAACGGGAAGAGATACAAGCCGCGGCCGGGGCTCGACGTGACCGACAGCCAGTCCGACATCTCGCCGCCAGACATCGACGATGGGAGTCCCTCCGCCGTAGTCGCTGGCGTTCATGCCAAGATAGTTTTCCTGATGAAATCCGGTATGCAATGGAAGCACCCAATCGGGCCGTTTCTCGTAGGAGCCGCTCTGGTAGGACCAAAACGCCGGGCCATTGCCGGATTTCACAGGTAGCCCGCGCAGCCGGTATTGCTGGTTAACCCATCCTCGGATGCCAAGGGGCGCGGCGCCCTGATTCGTATATTCGACGTCAAATACCGCAATCGACGGAAAGTCCTTGTAGATGGTGACCGAAACTTTCTTGAGCAAAGTTCCAGACTGCCCGACCAGCGACAGGCGCTGGCCTGCACCAAAAACGTCCGACACTTGCTCCCGTCGGCTTGAGGTCAAAGCAAAATCCCGCCATGTACGCTCCACTCCAAGGAGCATTTCCGAGGCGGAGAAAGACATCAGTTTTTTTGGAGTTGCGCCGAAAAGTGCCGTCACCCTGCTGTGCAGTTTGCGGTCGAATTCGATGCGCAGCACCTGACTCTCGATCTGCAAACTGGCAGAGGACTCGTTAGATGCCGCAGGGAGTGATTCTTGCCCGGCATCCTTCGGCAGCAGGGGAGGGCCAAATCCCAAGCCCAGCAGGGCGAGAGCCCCTAGCACAAATGGTTGCAAGCGCTTCATGCGCGGAGCATACCATCGGGGCGGTTCGATCGAATTCTCATGGGGACCTCCGTCGAACTCAATCCCGAGCCTTGCCGAAACAAACCGACTGGACGTATATTGCGAATGATTACTTTTACTTTCGCTTTCTTGAGATTGTCAAGCGAATTTGAAGCGCCGTCGGGGAGGCTACTCGCGATGTCTTTTAAATCGATGCAGTCATTGTGGTTATGTCTTTTCGTTCTAACGTCGGCTGGCGCGCAGCAAGCCGCGCCCCAACAGGATCAGTCGCAGGCGCAAATCGGGTACAAATCCGCAGCCGGAGCCGATGCGAACAAAACGCTGTTGCTGAAAGATTTCGCGCCGGTCTCCATGCTGCACGCTCCGGTTCATAATGTCGACCGGGCAAAGTATTACGTAATTGACGTTCACAATCATGTGAACGACGCCTTGCGGATCGATGACCACATGCCACCCGAGCGCGTTGTCGAGATCATGAACAAGACCAACGTGAAGACGGTCGTGATTCTCACGGGAATGTGGGGCGGAAAACTCCAGCAGGTGATCGATGAGATGGTGAAGCCCTATCCCGGACGCTTCATCGTCTTCAGCCAGATCGACTTCAGCAAGATTGATGACCCAAACTTCAGTCAGGAGATGGTGGCACAACTCGACGACGCGGTGGCGCGCGGCGCGCGCGGTCTAAAGCAGTTGAAGGATCTCGGCCTGGGAGTGCGCGACAAGTCCGGGAAATTGATTGCCGTGGATGATCCGCGCCTCGATCCCATCTGGGAAGAGTGCGGACGCCTGGGTATTCCTGTATCGATTCACTCGAGCGATCCCGAGGCATTCTTTCATCCCGTGGACAACACCAATGAGCGGTATGAGGAACTGACGGAGCATCCCGACTGGAGCTTCTACGGGCCGCAATTTCCCACGAAGGAAGCGATCCTGGCCGCGCGCGACCGGATGTTCGCCAAGCATCCGCACACAACGTTTGTTGCGCTTCACGTGGCAAACTGGCCGGAGAACCTCGACTATGTTTCTCACTTGCTGGATACACTTCCGAACGTAATGGTCGAATTCGGGGCCCGCGAGGCCGAACTCGGACGCCAGCCACGACGCGCCCGCGAATTTTTTATCAAATACCAGGACCGGATCATGTTTGGCACCGATAACGGCATGGACGAGGCAATGTATCGCAACCATTTCCGGTGGCTGGAAACCAGTGACGAATACTTCGACTACTGGGGATATCCGGGGCAGGGCCGCTGGAAGATTAGTGGCATGGATCTTCCGGATACAGTTTTGGAGAAGATCTACCACAAGAACGCAGAACGTATGTTCGGGCAATTCCGGGGCGAAGCGCTGGCGCGACCAAAATAAAGAGCGCCAAGCCAGCAGGCTCCTCAGACAAGTGTGACCTGGATTCCGGATTTTCTTACCGCCGCCAGGTCCGCCTTCGAGACTCCACGGTCTGTGATCAGATAGTGCACCGCCGAAGACGGCGCAATCGCGGAGAGAGTTCGGCGTCCGAACTTGCTGGAGTCGCACACCGCGACCACAATCCTGGCTACCTCCATCATCGCGCGATTCACCTTGGCCTCAAGCAGATTCGGCGTGGTTAAACCATGTTGCACATCGAAACCGTCCACGCCGAGAAAAAGGATGTCCCCATTCAAGCGCCTCAAAGTTTCTTCCGCAATCGGCCCCACCAGCGAGAATGAGTTCTTTCGCAAAGTTCCGCCGGTCAGAATGACCTCGAGCGAAGAGCCGGAGAGTTCTGCAGCGATATTTACCGCGTTGGTAATAATGGTGAGATTCTGGAACCTCCGCAGCGCGCGTGCGATTGCAGTGGTGGTGGTTCCGGAATCCAGAATCACCACTTGGCCTTCCCGCACCATGCGTGCGGCGGCGGCCGCGATCTGCAATTTTTCCTTGCGGTGCAGCTTTTCCTTCTCGCGCAGCGTAGGGTCGTCCAGCGCGCTCTCGCGGGCCGGCAGCGCGCCACCGTGGCTCCGCTGAATGCGGCCATGAGCCTGAAGAACGTCCAGATCTTTCCGGATCGTAACTTGAGATGTACGAAACTGTTTTGCCAGGTCTACGACCAGGACCCGGCCGTCGCGATTCAGGATTTCGAGGATATGCCGGCGCCGTTCTTCGTTCAACACAGTCTTTCTCGGACCTCCGAAGTCTCAGAACCCGCATTTTACACTTGACAGCGTGCTCCATTCGAAAGTAAAAGTCATTAAACGAAATGATACGAAAGCTGGCACAAGTCAAGTTTGGCCGAAGGCAATTGGATGTGGCGCGCTCTTCCATTTTTTCCCGGCGCCTGCCTGGCCTCCTCCGCTGCGTCGCCTGTTCCGCAATTATTGTGGTGTTGTCACTATTTCTGGCTGTACAAGCCAGTCCGGATTCGAAGGAACAGGATTGGACCAATCTGGTGCGCATCGGGGCCTACGGGCTGCGCAGCGGCAATGCAGACCAGATTGTCCGCGCGGCCAGGGAGGACGGCGTATTCGGCATCGAAGTCGACAACGATATTCCGGGCCGCTATGAAAGTTTTCTGAATCCCGAAGCTAAACTCAAAGCAATCCGCGAAGTGGCGGAAAAGGCGCACGCAGAGGGCGACCGGGCGTTCGTGTACATCGCCGGGACTGAGTGCATCACGGCACACGGCGACCAGAGTCCGCACACGCTCGCCAAAGACCATCCCGACTGGCTGCAGCGGAAAGCTACCGGAGAGCCGGCGATCTTTGGCGGCGGCACCGCCTTCTGGATCGCCAAAGGCGATGAGGATGTATGGGTCAGTCCTTATGCTCCCGCGTGGCGAAAAACTTATATGGAGCGGGTAAGGCAGATTGCGGCCACCGGCATCGATGGAGTCTACGTTGACATTCCTTACTGGATGACGCACTTCGACGGCTGGGAAGATACCTGGGCCAGCTTCGACGACTACACGGTAGCGGCCTTTCGTAAAGAAACCGGGCTGGATGCGAAGAAGGATCTCAAGCTTGGAGATTTCTCCGATCCCAATTTTAGAAGATGGGTCGACTTCAGAATTCAAACCATCACCGACTTCATGCAGGAGATTGACCGGAATGCCAAGTCGGTCAATCCGAATATCAAAACCATTCCCGAGATCTATCCGGGTATTGAAGAGGAGGCGGTTCGCGTTGGCGCCGATGTTTACAGTTTGTACGCGGTCGTCGATGCCGTTGCTCACGAATACGAATTCGGCAATGGCGACCACATGGCATCGTCCAGAACTCCGCTGGATTGGTTCAATTACCAGGCAGGAATGCACTCGTTCCGGGCCTTCGCGCAAGGTAAGGCGACTTGGATTTTGAATTACTCGTGGGATGGCGATGCAAAAGTAGACCGCCGTGAAGCCATGATGAATCTGGCAATGTCAGAAATCATGGCGGGGGCGAACTTCTGGGACGCGCCGGGACACTCGATGGCCGGATCGAACGACACCGCGACCCGGAAAAGAATCTTCGCCTGGATCAAGGCCCATGAAAACACGCTTTACCAGCCACGAACCCCGATCGCTCCCATCGGCGTTTACTTCTCTCCCCAGACGCGGAATTTCTACGCCCATGAATTCATCCCCTCTTATCGCGGAATTCTCATTCTTCTCATGCGGAAGCACCTGGAGTTCCAGATCGTAACTCCACGGACGCTTTCACAGTTCCGGGGGCAAGCTCTGATTCTCCCCGACGTGCAGATGGCTGACGAAGCGGAAAGAGCATCCTTTCGTAAGTATGTAGATAGCGGCAAGAAGCTTGTAATTACAGGAAGAGATGCGACCCAAGTGGGTGACCCGGCAAACGTGATCCGGTTCAGCACCTGTCCCGGAAAGCAATACTATGCGGCGCTGCAAAAGAACGTCGAGGAGTCCACTCCCGACCGCGAGGAGGACTTTCTACAGAGCTTGAAGCCCGAGACTCCAATTCGCGTGGCGGCTTCTCCGATGATCGCCACCTCAATCGCAGAGGTTAGCGGGAAGCCGCACATATTCTTCGCGAACTTCGCAGGATTGAAAGGCGGGGCGAATCCGATTCAGACTCCACAGACTGGCGTCCAGGTCACAGTCTCCGGTGTGCATGGCGGGCATGGATTCTTTCTGCCGTTTCTCGGAGATGTGCAGCCCGTGACCGGAACGACCGATGGCGACGGCCTCAGCTTCAAGCTTCCCGCGATTGAGAAGGGTGCTGTGTTCTGGTACGAACCGTAACCGGTGCACGCTGCGATGCAGGGCCGGTTCTAACTGATCGAGGAGGATTTGCGGGTGAATGCGCTTTCCAAATTGTTGAGCCTGCCGGACAGTGAAAAGACTCCTCTCGGATTGCTTCACACGCCCGCGGAAATTGCCCAGCAGCCGGATACATGGCTTTCGACTTTCGAGGTCTTTCGGCGCAACCGGGATCGGATCCAGGAATTTCTGGAGCGCGCTGGAGTCGGCGCAAGCCCCAGCTTGAGGCCAACTGTTTTCCTCATCGGCGCCGGAACCTCTGACTATGTCGGAGAGTCCTTAACCTTCGGTCTCCGCAAGTCGTGGGGCAGCGAGGTGATTGCCGTGCCAAGCACGGATCTCCTCACGCACATGGAGGACATGCTGCTTCCCGGCTCGCGATATCTTTGGATTTCCTTTTCGCGATCCGGGGACAGCCCGGAGGGAGTGGCGGTTCTAGAACGCGCTCGCAAGATCCGTCCCGACATTCATCAGCTCGTGATTTCCTGCAATGGGAATGGTCGAATGATTCGGGAGAGCACCGGCCAACCGCAGGCGCTAAGCATTTCTTTGGATGATGCGGTGAATGATCGCGGATTGGCGATGACCAGTTCGTTCTCCAACATGGTGGTCTTCGGCCAGTGTCTGGCCCGGGCAAACGATCTGGTTCGGTATGAAGAAGTGCTGCGGCGAATGGTTCAGGCGGGCAGGGAGTTTTTGCCCCTCGCCGCGGATTGCGCTTCCTCACTGGCGAAGGACGGCTATACCAAAGCGTGTTTCGTCGGATCAGGACCCTTGCGGGCCGTGGCAACGGAATCTGCTCTTAAAGTTCTCGAACTGACCGCGGGAAAAACTCTGACGATTTCTGAGTCGGTTCTGGGCCTGCGGCACGGTCCTATGGCGGCCTTGGATAAAAACACTCTGTTCGTTTGCTTTCTTTCAGGCAATCGCCGCATCCAGCGCTACGAGCGGGATCTGCTCGATGAGATTGGGAGTAAGGGCCTGGTACAGTCCCGAGTTGTCGTGGAAGCGGGCGGAGTCTCAGCCACAGACTCGTTGGCTGAACATTGCTTAAGTCTTCCAGGTGATATCGAAGATGACTACCGTCCGGCGGTAGACGTAATTTTCGGGCAGTTGCTGGGCTTGTTTTTTTCGCTGCGGTGGAATCTGCAACCGGATTGCCCGAGCCCGAATGGCGCAATCAGCCGTGTGGTACAGAACGTCAGTATTCATTCATGAACGACGATGCAGCCTTGCGCCGGCCTGTTCGCCGGGAGCGGCGGCAACTTGCAAGCAAACGGAGGATCTTCATGAGGTCGACTGGACGAATTCTTACGTGCATCCTGCTGGTGTGCTTTTTGGGAAGCTTTGCGTCTCGCGCGGTCGCGCAGGGCAGCTACCGCGCGCAGCTTCGAGGCATCGTCTCTGATGCTTCGGGAGCCGTTGTTCCGCGCGCGAACGTCACCATTACCAACTCGGGAACCAACATTTCCAGTACGGCTCACACCGACGATAAAGGCGAGTATTACTTCACCGGGCTGGCGCCTTCCACCTACTCGATCCGAATTGAGGGAGCGGGTTTTCGAAGGACCGAGCGGACTGGAGTGGTGCTGGCCGTCGATCAGGAGACCACGTTGAATTTCACTCTGACTCCGGCGAGTATCAACGAGAAAATTGAGGTCACGACAGCCGCCCCACTGCTCGACACGGAGAGCCCGACACTCGGCACGGACGTTACCAATGAGTACGTCAAGGATCTCCCTTTATTGAACCGAAGCTTTTTCGGTCTCACTTTCCTGTCCGGAGGAGTTACAGAGGTCGCCGGAGCCGGCACACAGGACAACTACCCGGAAGGAACTAATTTCGTTTCCAACGGTCAACGGAACGCGACTGCGGAGGTCAGGCTGGACGGTGCGTTGATCAGCGCGCCGGAACAGGGAGAGGGTGCGACCAGCAATGTTTATTACGAGCCCTCGGTAGAAATCATTCAAGAGTTCAAAGTTCAGAATAATAGTTTTTCCGCCGAATTCGGTAACAACGGCGGCACTGTAGTCAACATGGTGCTGAAAAGTGGTACCAACGCGTTTCACGGGAGCGGCTGGTGGTTCGGACAGCGTTCGGGAACCGATGCCCGCGACTTCTTCAACCCGGAACCGAATCCAAAGCCGAATCACGAACGCGACCAGTATGGCTTCGCTCTGGGTGGGCCGCTCCGGAAAAACCGTACCTTTTTCTTCGCCGACTTCGAAAAGGTGCGGGACAACGAACCCATTAATATCGTTGCCACTGTGCCGATGTCCGGCGCGTTTGGAACCTCCAATGAGCGTGCCGGCGATTTCTCAGCCGCCGCGAATCCGATTTTTGACCCGATCAGCTGCAGTCCAAATTGCTCCACGCGGACTCAGGTCCCAGGGAACATAATCCCGGTTCAAGAAATCGACAAGATCGGGCAAGCCATTATCAACTTGTATCCTCTGCCCAACTTGCCCGGGGAATTCAACAACTATCGACTCAACACGTTGTCCCACGGGCCGGACTATCAGTTCGATATCAAGATCGATCATCAGATTTCTGACAAACATCGCGTCAACGGGCGTTACAGCCGCCTCCACAGCAACTTCACAATTCCAACAATCCTGGGAGACGGTAGCAACGGCGAATCCTTCCAGGATGGAATAACCAACGATCCACTCACCGTGCAGAACGGAGCTCTGGAATATACCTGGACGCTGAATTCAAAGACAGTCTGGACCAACCACTTTGCGGTGGACCGTGCGGTGCAGCCCGAATCCACCAACCTGCCCAGCCTGACCAGCGTGGGACTGCCCACCGTGCTGGAAGCCAACGGAATCGACCGCATGCCGACGATTCAGATGTCAGGCGCGTCGCCCTGGACCAGCATCTATGACCAGTGTTGTCTCAACACGAATTTTGCCCACACGCTTTACAGCTATTCCTCTCAGCTGGTAATCGCCAAGGGACCTCATCTCATCAAGCTGGGGGGCGAGCAGCGGCTATTCTTCAATAATTTCTTTCAGCCTCCAAACCCCACCGGTTTATTCAACTTTACCGATGACGTCACTTCTGACACCCCCAACAGCGGGGCAGAGGGCGGCACCCAGGGCAATCCATTTGCTAGCCTTCTGTTCGGATATCCCGACAATAGCAGTGTGATCAACGTCTATCCGGCGGTGGAGAACAAATCCAAGGAGACCGGTTTCTACGTCCAGGACGATTGGAAGGTGAACTCGAAACTCACCGTGAACCTTGGACTGCGCTACGAGTGGAGCACGCCCTACACCGAGCGCAACAACCGAATTCAGTTCAGCGACTTCACCGGTGCCAGCGGGATGTCTCTCGATCTAAGCAGCGGCGGCCTGACGCCTGGCTTAGGAACCGTGAACCTGAATGGCACTACTCTTTTCCCCACCGGAGGAACGAGAAATGTTCCCGTGGACAGGAACAACTTTGGGCCCCGGCTGGGCTTTGCCTACCAGTTGAATTCGAATACCGTCGTCCGGGGCGGCGCAGGCGTTTACTACGGGATGAGCGTGGCGACGAATTTCCAATATCCCGGAACGGCGTTCCGCAAGAGCGCAACCATGTTTTTCACCCTCGACAATTTCAATAACCGGGCTGCGAGTCTGGCGAATCCTTTCCCCAACGGTTTAACCGGGCCTCAGGGAAAGCAATACGGCGATTTGGCGGAGTGGGGCTATGCGAACGCCAACGATCTGGGAACTACCGTCGCGCAAAATGCCGACATCTACCAGTGGAACCTGGGAGTCCAGCGGCTGCTGCCGAGTCAGATCGTTATCGGAGTGGACTACTCGGCGAATCGCAGCACGCACCTGCCCTTCGGCGGCTATTCGAGCACACGCAACCGCGATTTTATCGCCTCGAGCCTGCTGGCGCAGATCTCCGCCCAACAACACGCTCTAGATCCCACATGCGAAGCCGACAGTTGCGTCAGCAATTATCTGGCGAATCCAGTCGCGAACCCATTCTGTGCAATGTTCAGTGGTACAGGATGCCCTACTACCGGCACCGCGATTTTCAACGAGCCTGACTCGCAATATGGCAACACCACTCTTCCCCTGATCAACCTGCTGCGTCCGTACCCGCAGTTCGATGGCGACTTCGAGGCTCTCCCCCGGCTGGTCGCCACCTCCTGGTACAACTCCATGCAGATTCGATTCCAGAAGCGCGCCACCCACCACATCAGTTTCGAAGGAAGCTACACACTTTCCAAGCTGACAGATGACTCATCGGTAGGCGCAAACGCATTTGTGGGAACCCTGAACAACGGAAACCCCCAGCAGTTGGACAATCTAAAGGCGGAACACGGCATCAGCGCGAATGACACGCCACAACGGCTGGCTGCGGCCATCATCGTAGAACTGCCGATCGGACGCCAGAAGTGGATCGGCGGGAATATGAATCGTTTTCTGGACGCGGTGGTCGGCGACTGGTCGATCTCATCCTTGATCACGGAGCAGTCCGGCCAACCGCTGTCGATTCCAATGGCTACTCCCCGGTTGATCGACGGGAACCAGCGCCCGAATGTGCTCTGCGGTGGCGGCATGGGAATCAGCAGCAACCAGGCGGCCATTAATCAGACACCGTATCTCAACGTCAACTGCTTCGCCGATCCGGGGGATCAGATGCCGGGCAATGCTCCGCGCTACTTTTCAGGTCTTCGCGCCAACGGGATTCACAATGCCGACCTCAGCATTTACAAGGAATTCACACCAAGAGAGACGATGAGGCTGCAACTGCGGGCGGACGTCTTCAATTTCGCAAATCATCCGCGCTTTGCGCCGCCAATCACAGCTTGGGATCCGGGTGATACCCAGTTCGGGATCATCAATTCCACGGCAGCGGGATACACCCCGCGCAAAATACAGTTTGGTGTCAGGTTTGAATTCTGACGATATCCTTCATGCCCCAGGCATAACGGGGAAGCTGGCGGAGAACTACGCCGGCGCAATGAAACGAGACGTCACTCGGTTGTGTAATTGATTTCCATCCGGTGGACTTGAAGGCTGGAGATGTACAAGACCATCACTGAAACGATCACGATGCCGAGGATCGCGACCGGCGCCGAGACCGGATCAGGGTTAGAAACCAGCAGCGACAGCAACGGCGGCGTGCCCGGAGGGCTGGGAATGTCAACCGGACACAATGATTTCAGGTAGTAAATTACGCTGACTTTCTTGAGAAAGACCGGAAGAAATGGATTGATCGCCTCCCACACCAAAATCGCCGCTGCCGGGAGAATCGGGTTTCGAAACAAAATTCCGGCAGCCAAAAAGAACGCGCCGTATCCGAGACACGCCAGTGCCGTGATCCCCAAATACGCCACGGACTGGGCCAGCCCGTGGTTTTGGTACAGATAAAGATCGCGCACATTCGGACTGAATTGCCAGTTGAAAGCAATCATCTGCAGCAATTCGCTGGTCATAAAAATGATGCAGGTGGCCAGCAGTCCGGCCAGAAACTTTCCCACCATCAGCACGTCGCGGCGAATGGGTGCCAGAAAATAGAAATGCAGACTCTTATCCAGAATTTCGCCGCGAAACAGATTCATGAAGATTCCCAGGCAGCCAAAAAAGATTGCCAGCCTGAGATAGAAAAACTGGAATACTCCCGCGAAGACGACCGTGTCCTGCGCTAGGTTGTAACCTTCGTGGACATGAGTCTGGACGACCTTTCCCTCGGCGACATCGATAAACAGGTCGTTGACTCCGTCGGAATAGTGGTAGCTCTCGTGAGGGATGAGTTGGACCCCGCCAGCTTCCAGTGGTCTCGATTCGTTCCAATGAAAATGGATCGGCGGTTTTCCCAGTTGCGCGCTCACCTCCTGGCTCGTCATGCCCGGCTTGATGGCGAGAAGCTCCTGATAGGTCAACGGCTTTTCATTTCGACCGGCGAGCTGCCGACTTCCTTCTCGCTGGTGGGACATCAGCACAGTGTGTGCGGTGAAGAGAAGCAGCGGAAGCACCGCCAGGACGTAGATCCACAGGCCGCGCCGCGCGAATAAAGTCTTCTTCATCTCCAGCCGAATGACGGACTTGATCTGCGCCCACCAGAGCCCACTCATCGCACCACCTCGTCAGCGCCGATCAGATATTCGTAGACGGAATTCACATCGTCATCGGCCGGGGCGACCGATTCGATTTCAACTCCGTTCAAGGCGATCTGATTCAGCATCAGATAAAAGCGATCCGCATCCTGCGTCTTGATCAAAAGCCCGCGCCCATCGTTGTGGATGCGAACCTCCATAGTTTGCTCCGACTCCAGTATCTTAGAGGCGAGATCCCGCGGCCGATCGCAGCGAATAAGAATCTGAGCCGGCTGCTCGCGGATTTCGTCGCGCAAGCTGTGGATCGCGCCCTCCGCCACCACATATCCGTTGCTTAACAGAATGACCTGATCCGAGATGGCATCGACTTCGTGAAGAATGTGGCTGGAAATAATCACGTAACACCCGTCCGCGGCCACCGCGCGGAACAGTGCGATCATCTCGGCACGCGCCAGCGGATCGAGACCGTTGAGAGGTTCATCTAACACGAGCACGCGCGGGTTGTGACACAAAGCCTGCGCGAGCCGAATGCGCTGGCGCATCCCTTTGCTGTAGCCGGCGACGTTGCGCTGCGCGGCATCGACAAGATTCACTCGCTCGATGGCCCGCCATGCGAGTTGTTCCGCAGCTTGATGATCGCTTCCCCCAAGCCGAAGATAGGAATAGACAAACTGAAATCCGGTCAGGCCTTTCGGAAAAGAATCGAACTGCGTGCTGTAGCCCAGCATTTTGAAAAGTTTCTCCGGTTCCCCCGGATTCACGCCCAGCACATCGACCCGCCCGCGCGTGGGCCGCACCAGCCCGGTCATCAAATTCATCAACGTCGTCTTGCCCGATCCGTTAGGCCCCACCAAACTGGTGACCCCAGGTGGGATGGAAAGATTAACGCGGTTCACTCCCAGAATCTCGCCATAGAACTTCGAGACATCTTCGAAGACGATGCGGCGCACCTGCACATCCCTCATCGCATCGCTCACTTGATCACCTCGTACGCCCGCACCTTGCGCACCAGGAGCGCGAGGCAAATTCCACAGTAGATGAGCAATGCGATCCAGGCTGCCCCGGACGACATGGCACGGTCATTCTCAATCCGAAACAACGAGGTCCAAACCGTTGCCATCAGGTAAACGAGATCGATGAAGTGTCCCGACTGGGTTCGCATCACGGCATTGATGGCTTGTGCGAAGCCGGCCCCGAAAAAGAAAACGGCAAGCAGCAGCGCTCCGGCAACGATTCTCCACTTCACCCATGCCGACAGGGCCATCGCAAGCAGTGAAAGAATTGCGATCCACAACAATGAAGAAAGGACGAGGCTGCCCATCATCCACAAATTGTTCCAGGTCCATGCGGCGCCGGCGAGGCTCGCTTGCACAACAAACAGGATCAGACCCGGCACCCACGTGATTTCGGACAACACGACGGCTAACACGGACGCCTTGCCCAGCACATATTCGGCGCGAGAGAACGGGCGGCAAAAATACAAAGGCAGCGCACCGTTGGCAAGGTCAGGCGAAATCAGGCCGGGTCCGGTGAACGCAGTAAGCATCAAGGCCAGCACGCACTGCACATGGATGAAATAGAAAAAGAACTTGTTATCGATTTTGATGAGTTGACTGCTGGCCCCGTAGCTCTCAAGAAAACTCAGGTTATGAGCCAGATAAATGCTGATCAGGCACAGCAAAGGAAAGAAAAAGCACAGCACGAAGAATCCGGTCTGAAGCTTCGAGCGGAACAGGTTTCTCCTCGAGTAGCGGAACAAAACCATACAGCGCGACCACGCCGGAGTCAGCGGCCCGGAGTACGATGTGTAACTTCGTCTATAAACCGCCACGATAGCTCCCCCGGCGATTCGAGTTCTGCTTCCGCATATTCAATTCTCCATCGCCTTGAGGAAAATGTCTTCTAACGTGTCGCGGCGGAAGTTGAGCCGCCGTATGCGCACCTCGCGGTCCGCGGCGATGCGATAAATGTCGCGAACCTCCACTCCATCCGCAAGAATCATCTTTAGCCGGTTCCCCGTCGTCGCACATTCGCAACCCAGCTTCTCGATGGCCTGGGTGAAGTCGCCATTCGCGCCGTAGGTTTCCAGCTCGAGAAATCTCTTATTTGCCTTGCGCTCTTCTGCCAGGTTTGAGTAGTGCGCGATGCTCCCCTGTTTCAGGATCAAAACTTCTTCGCAGGTATCTTCCACATCGCGCAAAAGGTGCGAGCACAGAACGATCTGCAACTGCCGGCTGTCGCGGATGTCGCGAATCATCCGAATCATGCGCAGGCGCGCCGAGGGATCGAGGCCATTGGTCGGTTCGTCCAGAATTAGGAGCTTGGGTCCGTGAGCGATCGCCTGGGCCAGCTTCGCGAGCTGCTTCATGCCGAGCGAATATGTGCCCACCTCGCGATACCGCGCCTCCGCCAGTCCGACGCAAAACAAGGCTTCATGCGCGCGCTCCAGAGCCGCTGCAGGAGGCAAGCCGGAGAGCTCCGCCATCATTTGCACAAAAGACACTGCGCTCATCTTCGAAATGAACGCATCGTTTTCAGGCATGTACCCAACCAGGCTGCGGATTTTTCTTGTCTCGGTTCGGATGTCATGTCCCAGCACGGATGCAGAGCCGGAAGAAGGTTCGTAGAAACCCAGAAGCGTGTTGATGAGCGTAGATTTTCCGGCGCCGTTCGGCCCAAGCAATCCGATCGCGCGCCCGCGCAGGGAGCAAACAAGGTTCGACAGAATTTCACGGCTGCCGAACCGCACCGAGAGTCCCTTCAGATCAATGACAGGTGTTGCCGAAGCAGCAGCAACCGACCGGCTGGTAGCGTCTGCTGCTTCGGGTTGAATCGCTGTGCTCATGCTCTGCCAGATCTGACTACTGTGTCGAGCCGCGATGGTTCACGGAGCTTCCCGGAAACGGGCTTCCTAAAAACATCTGTGGCAGAAACGAGCCCTGGCCCATCGTCATAAGCGTACCGAGGTCAAAGCCCATGAAGCCAGTGTCGCTTGCCACCACAATCCGGTCGGGCTCGCCATATACAAAGATCAAACCGGGCGCGGTGTTCGCCTGCAGTGTGGCAATGGATTTCTGCTGCGGCGCCGTCAGCGCTCCGACCGCCTTGATCTGATCGACCAACGGACCTACTACGGGACCGATGTTGTGATAGAAGATCGCTGAGAAATTCGTATACCCGTCCTTCGGTAGAAGCGCCTGAAAAGTTGCCGAATGCGGCAGGGTGTTTCCCGACTGGCGACCCCGGATAGCTCCCGAAAGCGTAGCAATGTCTGGCGCCGCAATCAGATAGCTATCCACGTACGTATAATCGATTTCAAAATTCGGCTGCTTGGCATTGTGCAAAGTGTAATAGCTCTGCGAACCAACCTGCCGATTCGTGAGTTGCAGCGAGCCTTCTGACGAATTCGCCTCCCGGTTGAAACTGTCAACCAGTTTGCCGATCGTCGATTGCAACGTCGAGGGTTCGTAGACTTCGAAAACTATCTTCCACCTTGGCGTAGGCAGCACCGGGCCATCGAACGCGAATGCTGCCTCGCCGCCAAGAGGCGCGGTCATGTCATCGAGCACGCTAACCCCAGCCTTGGCTTCGAACTTTGACAACTTCTCGGGAAAGTTCGGGTCGCCGCTGCCGATGATCTGGAACAACTCTTCGACAATGCTCTTTGGGTTCTTGATCACCGCCGCGTTTACCATGCTGGCATCGGGCGAGATGAACTCCAACGCTCCCATGGACGCGGGTGCGGCCAGCCACGAGGCAATGCCGCGCCGCTCGGAGGCGAACGTCACTGCAGCGCGATTTTCCGTCTTGCCTCCGACCTCGCGACGTTCCATCATCAGGTATCTCGCGTCTCCTATTCCCGGCGGTAGCGGGCCACTGCTATCTTGTACGTGTTGCGCGACAATTTGTTCCATATCCGCATAGAACAGCCAGCCGGCACCCTGCTGGTAGGAACGAATGACTTGCTGATAAAGCGGAGTCGCGCTGAAATGGCTCGTGCCGGACTGTTGAATACGCGTCGCTGTCCGCTGCAATTCTGCAACATCCGGACTGGCAACCAGCGTGTCGTTAGTTATATAAACCAGGAACGGCCGCCCGGTCGATGAGCTTATTTTCCATGGATCCTGCACAACCTGAAGCGCAGTCTGGCTGTGATCCGTATTGAGGCGCTTCATTTCGGTTTGCAGAAAACTCTCCAACCCCGGCTGACGCACCTTGGCCAGCACGACCGGCGCGCTGTACGTTGGTCCATCTTTCGCCACCGCGAATACAATCTCATCTCCCAGATAGCTGCTGAAAGTCTGCAACTGTTCAACTACGTCACCCAGTTTCGGCCCCTTATTGCCCTGCTGCTCCTTCCACCAGGTGCGCAGCGCCGGACTCTTCTGCAGGCGCTCCTGGAAAATCTGGCTGGCTTCGCCTAAAGTATTCGCCAGATTTGGAATCGCCGCATAGACAGCGGTGTGATCCGGAACATAGGGTAGGAGTTCGGAGCTGTAACGCAATCCTGGCCCCGGTATCGCTTCAATCTGTTTTTGCAGGACGGAAAAATCGCCCAGCAGTGCGAGATATTTCGCGGAATTGCGGCTCCAGGCTACTTCATCTTGAATCGGAACCTTGGAGAGACTCGAGCTGGAGGTCTCTTCCTCTCCAGCCGTCAATTCGGTGGTACGTTCGCCCGACGCAACTCGAACCACGCCTTCGACCACCGCGACGCGCGAACCCTTGGTGCCATGGTTGACGGAAAAAATTGTCCCCTTTACCGACACCAGGCAATCGTCCGTGGCCACATAGAGCCGGCCCGTACGTTGTTTGGCGGCCTGAACAATGATGTGTCCACCATCCAAATGGATCGTCGTCCCTTTCCATTCGCGAGAGACCGAAAGATCGGAACGCTCCGCCATCTCAACCAGTGATCCGTCGATCAGCCGAACCACCGCATTCGAACCTTTTGCGGTGCGGATTTCGTCTCCATTTCTAAGCTGGTAGCCCGCCGGAATCACCCGCACTTGATCCTCGGAAACCGCATAGAGAGAGCCATCCACATTCTGTACGGAACCACGAATCGCATGCTGGCCGGGCAACAATCCATTGACCAACGCGAGTGCCGCAACCGCGATAACCATCGCCGCGGCCGCGCCCATCGCCCACTGCCATACCAGAAAACCACGGGAATCCTTCGCTTGCCGCCGCGGTTTCCATACTCGCTGCGCTTCGCCGTTTTGCACCTTCTCCACCGCATGCCTGCATGCCACACACTGGTGCAAGTGGTCTTCGAAGAGCAGCCGGCGCGCCGGCACCAGATTCTTATCCAGATACGCAGGGATCAGGGCCTGGAAATCCTCGCAGCTCCGCAGCATCTGCGGATTTCGCTCAACCCCAGGGGATGCGGTGATCGAGCTCCACACCCGCTCGCCCGCCTGCGAAACGACCTGGTCGTCCACGTGTTCGTTGCGAATCTCAGAAAGTAACCGGTCGAACTTATGATCGCTCATGATCTGTCTCCTAGGTATGGCCGAAGCGCCTTGCGAAGCTGTTGACGAGTGCGATGTACGATGACCGCCACCAGCACTTGTGAAATGCCGAGCGCTTCCGCAATCTGCTGGTTGGTCAGCCCTTCCAGAAAGCGCAATGCAAAGATTTCCGCCGGTCGCGGCTTCAACTGAGCCATGGCCCGGGTTAAGGCTTGCCGCAGGCCGTAAACGTCGGCTTGCGCAGTCGAACTCCGCGGCAGTCCGAAGTCGTCGTCTGGAAGCGGAACCGTTTGCTCCGCCTGCCTCGACCGGATTACATCCAGCGCCGCATTGATTGCCGCTCGCCGCAGGTAACTTTCAGGATCCTGAAGAGGATCGGTATTCTTCGGATCCCGTCGAAGCATTCGCAGAAAAATTGTCTGCAACACATCTTCCGCGTCCCCAGCATTGCCAGTGATCCGGTAAGCTGTCCGAAATACAAGCCCGTAGTGCTCCCGAAAGACTTGCCCGAGTTGGTCCGGAATGCTGATTGCCGGTTCCTCTAGTACGCTCTGCAGGGTACGCCTCCAGTACTTCGCTTTCATAGTTAAAGACGGTGGAACTCGTGGATTATTACGCCCTGGTAAAAGTAAAAAATAAAAGATTGGTAGCCTTACGGCACAAGTTCTCCCTTGCGACCGGTTGCTGAGCGAACATCGAAGAGCAAGCCAACAAGGCCGCCATTTTGATTTTTTCGGGGGTTGAGCGGGAGACCTCCTCGGACCGGCATCGCATATCGCCAAAACTACCGGGGCGTGGGTTGCAAACTGCCGCCGTCCGGATTCCCGCTCATTGATATACGCGACGTTTCGCGGAAACTCCCCTGGCGGGGCATTCAGCACAATATGGGATGACTACATCGCCTACTCTGCGTCGGGTCGCGAAATTCGGTGGCTGTTGCTCAGAAACCGGGAGCGGGCTTTGCCTTGTCCTCGCGCGTTCCCAGGCCGATTACCATGGCCATATCTTTGGGGTAGACCACGTCCCGTCCTCGGGCGAGGAAGTGGTAGTAGATGGACATCGCGGCCCCGTAGGATCCAAATCCCGCTGACACTACGCGAGACTGCGCGGCCAGGCCCACGACCATGCCCACCAGTTTAAATCCCGACGCGCCATTTGCTGCGCCACTTCCGGCTTCACCCACGCTCGCATTTCCTTGTCCAGCGTCGCGATCGGGAGAGGCCTGCGACGCCGCCAGCATTATCTGAATCCCGGTCGTCAGGTAGCGCGTTCGCGGAGTGGTTACTTGGGCGCCGCCTTCCGCATCCAGCTTCAGGTGCTCGCCTTTGGCCACCGCAACACCTTCCAGATTCGTTTCCACTTTCAGATCAATTCCATTCGGAGGCGCAACCTGATGAAACAAAATTCGCAACCGCCCGTTGCGGCCCAACCGGCGCGCCGGCGACACCTGCACTACCGAGCCTTTAATCACGCTGCCCTCCGGCAGAATCAGATGATCGGAAACCACCAGCGGCTCTGTTATCAGCGCCTCCACCGGATCTCCCTTCTTCGCCGTCGCGGAACTCAATCCGGTTTCCAGCCGGGCATGCACCACGCTGCCCGTGGGCGGCGGGGCTCCAATGTTCATCAGCTCCTCAGGCTTAACCGCCTCCGTGCCGAAATCCAGCGGCTGCAGGAGGTTCGCGTTGAAACTGGTTCCAGCATCGATGTATTGCGGATGCACCGGCAACTGCGCCACCGCAATGCGCTTCAATTTGTGCATCTTTCCTGGTTCGTGAATCTGCTTTTGGAGGTCGCTCCACTGTTGCTGGATCGCCTGCCGCGTTGCGCTGACTTTTTTCGAGGCTTCGTCCTCGACTTTATTCTTCTTCTCCGCCTTCTCGTTCGCCGAGACAAAACGCAGCACACCATCCGGGGCAGGAGACGCTTTGGTCTGCAGAGGCATCTTCCGGCCGTCTGCCATCACAAGTTCGTCAAACTGGACATGCACGGCATGCGGCGGAGAAAAATTTCCATTTGCCCCTTGCATAGTGCGCGTCATCTTCGGCACCGCATCGATAGCCGAGACTTTCCCGTTGACCACCGACCCCGCCGGAATCAGCAACTTATCGAACGCGTACACCGGGTCGGTAGTCTTGCCATGGATCGCCTGCCCCACCTCGCGCACGCGGACCTCGGAATCCAGCGCCACCTTAATAGGAGTTCCTGCCGGCACGCTCATCGGGACCATCACCGGCTCGGCAGGGTTGGGGGCCATTCTCTCCGAACTCAGCGCATCGTTCTTGGTCTCAGTGCCCGCCGGCGGCCGCGGCTTTAATACCTGCCCTACGCTGATGCCGCCGCACAAACCGGTAACCAACGCTATCCGCGCGAATACAATTCTCCGCATTTGCAATACCCCTCTTTAATTCCCCGCAAGGACAAGGAAGAGTGAGTGGAATAGAATCCGTGCTCACTATGAAGGCGGCCAAAGAATAATGGTTGCAGGTTCCAACCATGCCCCTCCGTCAAACGCTTTCTGCAATTCTATTCTCCCGGAGAATCAAGGGCGACCCGACCGCAAAAAAAATTGCGCAAAATATCAATGCTTCCAAAGAAGATTTTTTCTGCGACAATTTCGGCATGCGGTTCCTCCTGATCCTTCTCACTGCCACCGCCGCCCTGGGGCAACCCGCCCGCCAGACTCAATCCTCCAACACCACGGAAGGATTGCGCGGGGTCAGCGCCGTCGCACAAAATATCGCATGGGCCTCCGGAACCCACGGCACCTACCTCCGTACCACCGATGCCGGCCGCACCTGGACCCCTGCCCAAGTCCCCAACGCAGCCACTCTCGATTTCCGCGGAGTCGTTGCCTTCTCCGCGGACGAAGCTTTTCTCATGTCTGCCGGACCCGGCGACCAGTCCCGCATCTACCATACTTCCGACGCCGGCCAGCATTGGCAGCTCCAGTTCACAAACACCAATCCCAAAGCTTTCTTCGACTCAATCGCTTTCTGGGATCCGACTCACGGCATCATCCTGGGTGACCCCATCCCTGACGATTCGGGGCGCCTGAAATTTCAGCTCTTAATCACCACCGACGGCCAATCCTGGACGCCCATTCCGCCGTCGCAACTTCCGCCCGCGATCGAGGGCGAGGGAGCCTTCGCCGCCAGTAATAGCTGCCTCGCCATTCTCCCCAGCCCCGTTCTACCCAACAACGACCCCAACATCTGGTTCGCGACCGGCGGTAAAGTAGCCCGCGTCTTCCACTCCCCCGACCGCGGCCAGACATGGCAAGTTTTCGACGCGCCCCTCATCCACGGTCCGGACTCGGCCGGAATCTTCTCCGTCGTCTTCCGCGACCCGCTCCACGGCGTCATCGCTGGTGGCGACTACAAGCATCCCGAGCAGGATGGACCCAATCTTGCATTCACCAACGACGGCGGCAAGACCTGGACTCTCTCTCGAATTTACCCGCAGTCCTATTACTCGGCCGTAGCTTACGATCGCCGGTCGCTGGCTCACGCCAGCAATACTCTGGACGACAACCAGGCGCACGTCCGCATCTTCCTGGCGGGGCCAAAATTCATCTACGATTTCCGCCCGCCTGACAACCCAACCCGCATCAGCCCTCCCCGAAAATCGCCCATCCAGTTCAATGCCATCAGCCCTTACCCCAATGGCGGAGCCCTCTTTGTTGGACCCAGCGGCTCCATCGCCACCATCCCATAACCGGGTGAAGTCTGCCCGCCGAATCCAGCACTACCACTTTTTCCGCAACCACGCCCCATCTCGTACCATCCAATCTTCCGATCATGGTCAACCGTGCTTGCAGAAGAGCGTCCCGCACCCCGGATTTGGAGTACACTCCTAGGAACGTTTCACCAGTATGTTCATCCCGCATCCCAACCTAGCCGACGACGTTAACCACGCCATCGTTCAATCCGAAATCGAAGGTGGAGTCTTCCTCAACGATCTTCCACCCTCCACTATCCTGGAAATCCAAACCCTTCACCACTGCTACACCGCAGTTCTCCTCGGTGGCAGCGAAGCCCTGCTCTCCGGCCATCCCGAATTCTGCCCCAGCCCCGTTCAGGTTGCCATTGCGGGTTCCACCTGGGGAGGCTCCATGCTCAAACTGCAATACGTCGGGCGAGGCATGCACCTGGAATTTCGTCATCCCGAGTACGCCACCCCGATCGTCACCTCCCCTATTCAGGAAATCCGCGACTACCCTTCTGTCTAACCCCGGTACTGCGATTCAGGATTTTCTCTGTGCCGACACGGTGTCCTCTGTGGTAAAGATTTTGAGAACCTCAGACCGCCCCATTGACTAACGCGGCAGACCTCACTAACATTCGACCCGGAGCCCAAAGCCCGAAGCCCGATTTAATATGCATATCACCACTCGCGAAGTTAGCCACGTCACCATCGTCGATATCAACGGACGCATCACCTTGGGCGACGAAACCGGCCAGCTCCGCGATACCGTCCGCCAGCTCATCGCCTCGGATAAGAAGAAGATCGTTCTCAACCTCGCCCGCGTCGATTACATCGACTCCTCCGGCGTCGGCGAGCTGGTCAGCAGCTACACCGCCGTACGCAACGCCGGTGGCGAACTCAAACTCTTCGGGCTCACCAAGAAGGTTCACGACGTCCTCTACGTCACCAAGCTCTACACCGTCTTCGATATCAAAGAGGACGAATTCACCGCGGTAAAGTCCTTCGACTATTTCTTCGCGAAATAGCTCTGCCGCGAAAGCAGGATTTCCCCCGCTCCGTCAATCCGCTATCCCACTTTCAGCGTCGAATCCGGTCAGATGGATCCACTGCAACCGCCAAAACGCGCCGGCGTATCCCACCGATTACTATCTCGATTCCTTCTGTTTGGGAAGGCAAGTTAGGAAGGCAGATGTAAAAGGCAGTGCCCGGCTGTCTACTGTACCGATCGACAGCCATAGGTTGGCGAGGCGGTCTTGTATTGTGAGGATCCCGATCCCCTAGCGGGCGACGAATGGAGCGAACGAAGCGCTCTTTCCGTAGTAGATGCGAAGCGTGCATTTATCGCCCGTGTGAGCAAAGGCCACTTCCAGTTCGTTGGCGGGCTGGCTTACCTGGTCGGTCTCCATGGAAGCGCGGGCGATATTCTCCTTTTCATCGTAGGGGGCGCCGGCCGTCACATTCTTGTTGACGGCCAGACTCCACTTGTCTTTGGCAGGGATGGGATAGACGGTATAAGCGCCGATCGGAATCGTTGAGCCCTCCAGCGTGAGCGGGGCCTCGGTGAAGAGAGTCATGGGAGCGCCGCCGGGTGTCCAGGGTTTGCCATTGGGAAGCTTGTCGTTTTTGGACGGGACAGCGTTGTAACGGATGTAGACCTGCCGACCGTCGTCGAGATTACAGCTGGCTGTGGACGAAGGCGCGGCCTGCTGAGCGGAACAGACACTTGCGAGCAGAAATAAGCCGGGGACGACGAAGTGCGAGCGGAACATGGCAATTCCCTCTGGGCCAAGAGTGTAGCGCCTAAAGGGGCAGAAGGGGAAGGGTTATTCGTCTTTTTGATTCTTGAATGGAAGAGATTAGGCTGCGGGGCTTTAGTCGAGCTGCGCGGTCGGGAGCCTCCCCTGAGGTGAACCGACCCGTCCCCCTGAGTACGCTCCTGCTGGACCGTCATTGGCGGGATTCGATCCCGTTCGTCGCTGGTCTTCGGTGACGTTCTCAGCGAGAGGAACGGTTGCTACTGTGGCTTTGCCGGTATGGAGTAGCTCGTACTGAGCAAGGACGGTGGCAATGGCGAAAGCAGCGAAGTTGCGAATTCTTTATGGTGAGGGGGATGCCGAGGACCAGGTAGCTCCGGCGGCCGCCTTTGAGAAGGCTGGCCATACCGTTCACCAGGCCGTGGGCCGCAAGGCTGTGGTGGAGGCGCTGCAGAAGGGCACGTTTGACCTGGTGGTGCTGGGTCCGAGCCTCACGCGGAACGACCGCCATCATTTGCCTTACATAGTAAAGAAAGCGCAGACAGAAACCGCCGTCTTGGTGATGCACGCGGACGGAAGCCGGCATCCCTACGTGGATGCATGCACCGATACCGGCGCAAGCGTGGAGAACGTCCTGGCGCGAATTGAAGGAATGCAGATTGCCGGACTGATGGCAGCTGGAGCGGCAGCAGGAAGAAGCTAGCTCTCAGTTCTCGCGATTGGAGGGGGCAGGCGGCCTTTGCGGGCCGCCTTTCATTTTAGGCACAAGAGTTTATGCACAGGGTGGTAAGTGCGAATCTCACTGAGTAAGAATCTCCGCAGTTAACGGGTGGGACAGAATCCCATAACCGCCGTGCCGAAGAACGCTGCCGGAGCGTGTGATCCACAAAAGTGGAATTCTCCCGCCGACCGACGTCGCAAACATCAAGCGAATCGAGTTGATAATAGTGGAACGAACGCCATGCTCTGTGGATATGTTGTGAATCCATTTCGAGCTTGCAAGCCCTGCCAAGTACTATGAAGTGGCCCGAGATTGCGCTTTCAGCGGCATCCCAGCGACCGCAGCCTCCTTTAAAAACTTAGAGAAGCGGAGGCGCTCCAAGGCACATCCAAGGTGGCAAGACGGCGAGCTTCGTCCGCGGACACCCCGGCTCCTCAGCTTTCGAAACGTGGCTGTTCCCGGATGTTTCTTATTTCTTTGAGCGCGAAAATATTCAGGAGGGATGAGATGGCGTTGAGCGAAGGACTGCTTAAGGAGATCGATCTTGAGATGGCAGCTACGCGCAGGACGCTGGAGCGGATCCCGGAAGACAAACTATCCTGGAAGCCGCATGAGAAGTCCATGGGATTGGGAAGGCTGGCAGGCCATTTGGCCGAGTTGCCCGGATTTGGGCTGAGGATGTTGCAGGTGGACTCTTTCGACCTGGCCAGCCGCCCTCAGGGCCAAAAGCCGCTGCTGGCGGAATCGCAGAAGCATGTGCTGGAGATCTTTGACAAGAACGTGTCCCAGTTGCGGGAAGCGATTGCCGCAGCGAGTGATGCGGACTTGCAAAAGAACTGGTCGTTCTCCCTCGGCGAGAAGAAGATTTACGACGGTCCGCGCATTGGCGCGGTGCGCCGAATGATGTTGAATCACATCATCCATCATCGCGCGCAGATGGGAGTCTATCTGCGGCTGAATAATGTACCGGTTCCATCGGTGTACGGGCCTACAGCGGATGAGGGAATCTAAGGTGGGCATCGGGCGGAACGGATCAAAAAGGGCCTCCAAATTGGCAGGCTCCTTTTCCGTGCCCACAATTGGTTACGCGGCTCGTCCGAGGACCGGCTGTGTGCAGTGTGCGCAACGGCGCGCGTCGATGGGAATCTCGCTCAGGCACTCGGGACATTTCTTTGTGCTAGGGTCGGGCGGTTTCTCGCCACGGTTCATGCGGGCAACCAGCGCATTAATTGGCAGCACCACAAGAAAGTAAACCACGGCCGCGATCAGCACGAATGAGATAGAGGCGTTAATGAAGTCATCGACCGGAAATGGCGTTCCGTGAATCGTGAACTCAAGAGTGGAAAACTTCTCGCCTCCGGCAACCAGCTTGATCAGAGGATTGAGAAAGGCCTTGGTAAGTCCGGCGACCACGCTGGCGAAGGCCGCGCCGATGACTACGCCCACTGCCATATCGACGACGTTGCCGCGCAGGATGAATTTCTTGAAACCGTCGAGCATGGGGTTTTCTCCGGAGTCTGGAATCGGGATAAATGTAAGTCGTGGAATTGTTTTGGTCAAGCGGCGGCGGGTCGGCGGCGCACGAGGATCATCCACGCCTTTGAGCCCGAAGCTGCAATCTGATTCTTTGCGGGCTTTTTCTCTTGATGACGACACTTATTTCGCCCTGGCGAGCTTCTATCGTGAGCGGGAGATCCATCTGCAGCTCTGAAGTTCCGCGGCGCCGTTTGCCTCTCCCCGCAACTAGGGGTGCCGGCTCCGTGCCGGCATAGGGAATCGTGATTCCGAATTCCCGGTAGGCAAGCACAATCGTTCGAAAACCCGGCATCGCGTTTGTTCTTAGGTATCTCTGGAGGCCCCCTCTGTCTACCCCCAAGCGCCGGGCAAACTCTTTTTCAGTCTGTCCTGCGGCGAGTGCCCTCTCATAGAAGGGCCTCAACCGTTTTGCGAACTCGGTCCCGAACTGTCGATCTTCGTCAGTACTCTTCATAAAGTGCTTGACTAAGGAGGAGCACGGGCGCAATATGCTTCTTAAAAAGCACGCTTCTTAAGAATCACAATACGATACGCTACGGGTCCTTGAATTGTCATCTAAACTCTGTAGCGGGCGTTTCGGAGGATGGAATGGCTGCGGATCAGCAGGCCCGCTTGGCGGCAGAACTCGAGTATTTCGATAAGCACAAGACAGAGTGGCTTGCGCATAAGACGGGGGAATACGTAGTCATTAAGAACGGTGACCCATTGGGTTTTTATCCCAATTTTGAGGCTGCATATCGTGCCGGGGCGACGCGATATGGATTAGATACGGACTTCCTAGTTAAGCAGATACTCGAACACGAACCCGTATTTTTTGTTCTTTAGCGTTTTGATTTACCGCGCGCCAATTCGCAACCCCCGCGACCTTAAACTGCACGGTCCTCGTCTGAAAATCAAGGTAGGCCCTCCTATACTTAGCCTCCCAGGGAGACATCGGCCGGCGTCATTGGTGAGTGGTGTTCCATTAACCGAGACGGATGCGCTGATAGACACTGGCGCTCAACGGACAGTTCTATCGCCGGAGGCCGTTCGGCGGATCGGCTTGTCTAAAATCAACGAGGCAGACCTTCGAGTAGTTGGTGCGATCGTTAAGGCCGATATCTATGTAGCCTCTTTGCAGTTCCCTCGCTGCGGTCTGAAAACCATTGAAGTTATCGAGGTTTCATGCTGCGAACTCCCGCACATCCTTTACCACTGTCTACTCGGCCGAGATGTTCTGTCGCGCTGGATTTTCAATTACGACGGACCTGCGGGTACATGGCAGATTTCGGAGAACGGAACGACAGCTTGGGTAGAGCCTCCCGAGGGCTTCGACCCTAGCGTCTGGGGTGAGTGATAAAGGCCCCCGCGCATATGCCGGGGCAGATCGGTCTCGCGCGAAGCACGCCAGCCTTGACGGCCAGTCCTCAGATCCGCATCGGCATCACAATATACCGATACTTATAATCGTCCCCTTCGGCCGGACGGAGCTGCCCCGCCGATTGCGAATCCTTTAGCTCAAGCCGGACTTCATCCGTGCCCGCGGCTTTCAGAAAGTCGACCAGGTAGACCGCGTTGAAGCCAATAGTGAGAGTTTCCCCGTCGTAGGGAGCTTCAATGGAATCCTCAGACTCGCCGGCCTCGGTCGACGACGCGGAGATCTTCACTTCACCCTTTTCCAGTTTCATCCGTACGGCGCGCGAGCGTTCGTCGGCGAACTGGGCTACACGCAGGATCGCGGAATTTAGGTCGGAGTTATTCAGCGTGATGCTCTTGCTGTTGTCCTTGGGCAGGACGGCTTCGAAGTTGGGGAACTGTCCCGTAAGCTGGCGCGAAGTAAGCAGGCGCGACCCGATGCGGAAGAATAGAGTCGAGTCATCTTTGGCGAACTCGACGGTTTCCGCGTCGGTGGAGTCGAGCAACGACTTCAACTCGTCCATCGCTTTTTTCGGGACCAGGGTTTTCATCTCGCCGGAGATTCCTTCAAACTTCTCTCCGCTGCGCTCGCAGTGCGCCAGCCGGTGACCGTCAGTGGCGACCATCGTGATCGATTCCGGCTTCAACAGCATCAGCGCGCCGTTCAGCGTATAGCGCGACTCTTCGCTCGATATGGCAAAGCCTGTGCGTGCAATCAGACCTCTCAAAACCTGCCCGGGAATTTTGACCACACCCGCGGTTGGAAATGCCGGCAAGCTGGGGAAGTTGGATTTCGCCATCCCCACCATCTTCGTGTTCGACCGCCCACAGCGAATGCTGACCCAGTGGTTATCCAGCAACTTGATCGTGATGTCGGCGTCGGGCAGAAGTTTTACGTAGTCGTGAAGCTTACGCGCAGGGATAGTGCAGGATCCTTCTTTTTTAACCTTCGCGTTGCACGAAGTCCGCAGACTGAGATCGAGGTCCGTCGCGGTCAGCGACAGCTTGCCCTCCGACGCCTCGAATAAATAGTTGGATAGAATCGGAATCGTGGTCTTGCGCTCGACCACTCCTTGCGTGGCCGTCAACTCTCGCAGCAATTCGACTTTGCTGACCGTGATTTCCATCGTTCCTACCGCCGTCCCCATGGCAACGACTGCTTCCACCGGCATAGACTTTGTCTCCCCTGCCGCGTGCTACTTTTGGTACTACCCTTATATCAAATGAAAAACCTATAAAACCAGTAGTAACAGTAGGCAGGTCGGAGAAGTGGAAAACTTTAGCAACCGTCCTATTGTCACCACTTTGGGGATCTGCCCTTCGTGTGAGAAATCGGTCCCGAACCTGGCGGAGACCCTACCACAACTTTCCCACCTTATCGCTCTCGCCCGCGCCTTGCACAGTTTCCACACTGCGTTCACAGACCCTGAAAAGGAAGACTGCGCCGCACCGTGCAAAACCCCTTAATCCCCCGCGTTTATCCGCCCAATTGCTCGGTCAGTTTATTCAGCAGCCTGTTTAAATCCTTGTCGTTCTTCCGGACCTCTTCAATTTTTTCGACCGAGTGCAGAACCGTGGTGTGATGTTTTCCCCCAAACTGGCGTCCAATTTCCGGCAGCGACGCTTCCGTCATATGCTTCGCCAGATACATGGCGATCTGGCGCGGATAAACGATGGCTCGCGAATTATCTTTGGCTTTGATTTCGACCAGGCGAAGTCCAAATTGCTCGGCGACCATCTTCTGAATGGATTCGATGGTGACCTTGCGCGCCTGCGAGTCGATGAAATTCTTCAGAACCTGTTGCGCGTAAGGCAGCGTAATCTCGGCGCCGATCAGCGATGAGTGCGCTACCAGGCGAATCAGGGCGCCTTCCAACTCACGTACGTTCGAGCGAATATTCTGAGCCACGTAGAGCGCTACGTCCGTTGGAAGCGTAACCTTTTCCTGCTCGGCTTTCTTCTGCAGAATGGCAACTTTGGTTTCGAGGTCGGGCGGCTGGATGTCTGCGATCAATCCCCACTCGAAGCGGCTGCGCAGGCGGTCTTCGATCTCGGCTAACTCTTTTGGAGAGCGATCGCTCGCAATCACGATCTGCTTCATGGTGTCGTGCAGGGCGTTGAAGGTATGAAAGAACTCTTCCTGCGTACGCTCTTTTCCGGCGAGGAACTGAATGTCGTCGACCAGAAGTACATCGACGCCGCGGAACTTGTCGCGGAAGCTGGTCATCTTGTCGTAGCGCAGCGAGTTGATCATGTCATTGGTGAACTTCTCGCTGGATACGTAGCAGATGGCCGCCTGCGGCTGCCGGCGCTTCACCTCGTGCCCGATGGCCTGCATCAGATGCGTCTTGCCCATGCCAACGCCGCCATACAGAAACAGCGGATTGTATGCCTTCGATGGACGTTCAGCCACGGCTTGGCAAGCCGCATGAGCGAACTGGTTGCCGGACCCGATGACGAAGGCGTCGAAGGTATAACGCGGATTCAATTGCGCGGCGCCATCCCAATCAAAGCGCGCTTGCGACGGAGCCGAAGCCGCCGGAGGCGCTGATAGACCGCCATTGTGGCGGACCGCGGTCGCGGCCGGATCATCCTCGGGCGTGACGAACTTCACATCGTTGAACTCCAGGCCAAGATTGTCGATGGCTTCCTGGATGAGGTCGGCATACTTATCGCCGGCGTGGCGAAACTCAACAGTGGGTACGCGAACGAATAAAATTCCACCGCTGGAATGGCTGTAGCGCGTGGGCTTCAACCATGTGTCATAGGAATGCCGGTTGATCTTTTTTTCCAGCGCGTCGAGAATGCGCATCCACGGATTGGGGGAGAGTGTTGTGCTTGTCACTGACATAAGTATGAAATACCCGCCGCGGCGTCCCGGCGGCTGGCTGAGGGCGCCCTGTTCAAAACGTTGTCTACCGAATTACTTCTGGAACTCCTAGTGTACTGCGGAATGCGCTTGTTGTACCGGGCGCGGTTGTCATGGCGAAAGAGAATTTAAAACTGAACAGTGCCGCATGGTAGCACGAAAAATTTTTCGTCGCACTAAAATCTTGAACAATTTTTTTGTGCACGCTCATTCAGAACGCGAAGCGCAGCGCGTGTCAAGTGTCGAGGATGTAACTGCAACGAGCCCGGTGCAAAGCGCGCGCGCCCGCGACTCCCCCGACTCGCTTTTGTTATCTTCACCTCTTACGATCTTGAATGAAGCGCGCGAAGCACAATTTCGTAATCGCGAGCTCGCGGAGAGTGGACGCGGAGACCTCTAAAAAACCGGAACAGGGCGGGGTAAGACGTCACCGGCCGGCAGCCCCCTTTGCCCTCATGGCACTTGGTCATTTATACTCAACGTTTGCCCTAACACTGTCGACGGAATCAGGAGCAGCTATTTTTCATGCCCAAGCGTACATTCCAACCTAACCGGCGCAAGCGAGTCAAGAAACATGGATTTCGCACGCGTATGAAGACCCAGGGCGGCAAGAAGGTGATTTCGCGCCGCCGCGCCAAGGGGCGGAAGCGGGTATCGGTAAAGCCCGGATTTCGCGAGTAGCGTTTCTGGTGCCGCTTACTTTCACAGTTGAGTCATCCGGCCTCTCGTCGCCGCCCCTGGGCTTAATGGCGGATGCCGTGCTGTTAACCCGGCTGGATTCCAGAATGCCACCCAAGAAGGCACGATTTCCGCGCGCCGCCCGGCTGTTGCGTCATGCGGATTTCGAGCGCGTCTATAAACAGGGACGGAGGCACTTCTCGGCGTCCATGACGGTTTTCTACTGGCCCCGTCCACAGGCGGCAATGCCGCCGGAAGCGGGGATAAAGCCTGCCCTGAGCTTCGCGAAGGCAGGAACAAGACCCGTGTCACACTTGCCGCCAAACGGACTGCGTATCGGATTTACCGTGGGCCGCGTGCTCGGCGGCGCGGTCGAGCGCAACCGCATGAAGCGGCGGCTGCGCGAGGCAGTTCGCATGACACGTCCGGTGCCGGGGGTTGCGGCGGATGTGGTGATCAATCCGAAGAAGTCATTGCTGGCCGCTGACTTCGCCGACGTGCTGAACGAAGTGAAACGCGCTTTCGGAGTGATTGAACAGAAAGTGATTGAACAGAAATTGTCAGCCAAGGCTGCCGTGGGGGCCGAACCAGGAACGAATCGCCCGGAAGCCGGAACCCGATCTTGATCCAATAC
>Ga0210393_10000507_pt1 | contig 35123 bp, 27 predicted proteins | sample IncBWC27OmetaG_FD_160068 | JGI IMG/M metagenome (GOLD analysis project Ga0210393, IMG submission 160068) | Forest soil microbial communities from Barre Woods Harvard Forest LTER site, Petersham, Massachusetts, United States - Inc-BW-C-27-O ...
AGAGCAACAGCCGTCACAGTCGGCTCCAGATACGCAGGGGCAGGCCGCGCCCTCCGCAACCGACGCGCAGAGCTTCAGCGGAACCATAGTGAAGGCAGGCGATAAGTACGTTCTGCAGGATGCCGACGCGGGAAAGACCTATGACATCGACCATCAGGATCAGGTAAAGCAGTACGAAGGGAAGAAAGTTCGCGTGCATGGAACACTCGACGCGAGCGGCAAGATGATTCACGTGCAATAAGTGACTTCAAGAGCTAGCCGGACGAAGGCCGCGGCGAAAGTCGCGGCCTTTTTCTTGTGGGAGGCTTTCTCTGCCTCTCCACCCCGAATTGAAATTGTAATCAATCCCTTTCGCGGCGCCAGACCGAGAGGCCGGGCAAGCCAAGGGCGAGCAATCCCAGTTGGAGCGTGGGGTGCGAAACTGCGGGCCAGGCGAGGGGAGATTGTTCTAGTGTGCCTGAGATTCGTCCGGTCAGGATTGGCTGGTTGGCCACGCTTTCATAGGCATAGCCGGTGAGAGTGGCTTTGACGGTTTCGCGGTGGCCGTCAGTGAGGACGGTGAGCCTCGCCCATCCGTAGTGGACTTCGCCGCTGATGAGAAATCTGAGTCCGAGGAAGCGGTTGGCGACATTTTTCCATGGGCCTGCACTTACGTAAGTTAAGGCAGTGAGGCTGGCATAGGCCATGTTTACGGCTTCGAACGCGAATGGCTTGCCGGAGCCGACTGGCACTCCTGCGGGGAGCGCGGCGGCGGTCAGTTGCAGATAACGCTCTCGCGGACCTTGCCAGATCGCATTGCCTTTGACCGCGGGAACGATATTGAGATCGTCGCCGAAGGGCGTGGTGGAGATGTGGAAGTCGTTCTGCAGAGTGAAATCGATGACGCCGTCGTGGTTGAGATCAAGCGCGTATTTGGAGCCGCTGGCAATTTGCCCGTTGACGGGGGTAAAGACAATTTCGGCTTCTGCGGGCGGAGTGGCGGCCAGCAGCGTCACGCCTGCGGCCGCGGCACTCAAGGCGTAAGCGTTCAGATTTTTGTAGAGAGTGGAAGGGAATTGAGACGAGGTGCGGGGCGGCCGGAAAACTGGCATGGGAAGCCTCCTGCAGAGACACCATTATGATTCGAGCCTGTGGAACGTGTCAATTTCGATCTGGTCAAAATTTTTACTCTTGAAAATTGCAGTAGGGAGTATTGCGAGGGCGCACGTTCCCGCCCTTGCAGAGGATGCAAGGGCGGGCCTTCCCGCAAAGGGTGGGTGAACCTGGCAGGTGGGAGCTTAGCGGCATTTCAGGCAGCGGTCTGCGGCTAAGCGAAGGCTGGCAGTTGTGCGCAAAATGTTTTGTCTGTCAGGGGGAAGTTTGTGTTACGCGTTGGTGGTGCTATTTGAATAGTGATCGCGAATGGAAAACGTTTCACTATTTAAGCTGGGATCGGTGTGAGGATTAATTCATGACCAAGGACGCTAATTACTGGATTGAGAAGCTGGGACTTGAAGCGCATCCGGAAGGCGGGTATTTCCGGCAGACGTATAAGGCGGATTTGATGTTGGTAAAGGACAGTTTGCCGCCGGAGTTTGCGGGAGCCCGGGCGGCTTCGACAGCGATTTATTTTTTATTACGCGGAAAAGAATTCTCGGCGTTTCACCGGCTGCGGTCGGATGAAGTTTGGCACTTCTATGTTGGATCTACTTTGGTCGTGCATGTGATCGATGAGGCTGGCCGGTATTCGGAGATTCTGTTAGGAAACGATCCGGATGCGGGTGAGGTATTGCAAGCTGTGGTGAAGGCGGGATGCTGGTTCGCGTCGCGAGTGAAGGACGGAAAATCATTTGCGCTAGTGGGCTGCACGGTGGCTCCGGGATTTGAGTTTGAGGATTTTGAGATGGGGAAGCGCGAGAAGTTGGTGCGGGAGTATCCGCAGCATCGGGGAGTGATTCAGAGGTTGACGCGGGAGTAGGAGTGAATCGAGTCTTCGTCGCAGCCAGGTATCTCTGGGAAGCTATCTGTGAGGATCAATGAGTGTAATCGCCTGTTTTCGCCAGTCTGTTTGGCAGCGAAGCGGAAGAAACTTGCACACGGACTTTCGCCTTCACCTTGTTACAAAATCAGGAATCCCTCAGAATCGTGCCTAACGTTGGCGAATTGTGTGCTAACGTAATTAGCCGTGACGCTCAAGCTATTCCCCTAGCGTCTATTGGATACTCAGCGGATTTTTTTAAGCCACGCCCCTGCGCCGTTTTAGGCTAAATTGCTTAATTTGGAGGTTTCCGTGATTCGAACTAATAAGGTTGCGCTCGCCGCCGTAGTTTTCTTGGTCTTCGCTTTTTTTCTTAGTTGCCCTGCCTACGCGCAGTTTGAAACCCGCTCCAATCGTAGCTTGGCCACAAACGAGTCCGCTATTGCCGCTGGCGATTTCAATCTTGACGGAAAAATGGATGTCGCCGTCGCTGGCAACGAACTTTACATCCTCTTGGGCAATGGCGACGGCACGTTTCAGGCGCCATCGAGTTACTTCATACCCGCCTACTTCATAGCTGTTGCCGATTTCAACGGAGACGGCATCCCTGATCTCGCGCTATCGAACGACGGAAACAGCGTCAGCGTTTTGTTGGGGAAGGGGGATGGCACATTTCAGAATGCGATCATTACTTCTACTACTGCGTCCAATACCTTCATGGCGGTTGGGGACTTCAATAACGACAAAAAGCCCGACATCGTTGTTATCGATTACCCCTATATGAGCGTACTGTTGGGCAACGGCGACGGCACTTTCCAGCCGCCCATCGATAGCCAGTCATTCGTCGGGGCAAACAAGCTGGCGCTTGGAAATTTCAACAATGATGGCAAGCTTGATGTGATCGCGACGGGTTCTTTTTTTGGTAGCGCCGAGTACGGGGTCTTTCTCGGAAATGGAGACGGGAGCCTCCAGCCGCCCGTTACCACCGAGCTGCCAACTCCAGCGGACTGGGTGACCGCAGCTGACTTTAACAAGGACGGTCACACAGACATTGCCATCGGCTGGTACTTGGCGACTGGCTTGAGCGTCTACCTCGGCCGCGGCGATGGAACGTTTGGCGACGGTGCTTTTTATGACACAACGTTTGAAGCGGATCAGATCGTCGCCTATGACTTGAATGGCGATGGCGCGATCGATCTGGCAGTTCCCACCGGGAAACCGGTGGGCTTGACCGTACTATGGGGCAACGGAGACGGCACGTTCCGTCCCGCCGAGCTCTTCCCTACGCTCCACGTCGGCCAGGCCGCAGTCGCTGACCTTAACGGCGACGGCTTGCCTGATTTTGCCTTCGCCGTAGATCCATTCGTTACCACGATGCTGAATACAGGCAGCCTCCGTCTGTTCCCAACCTCGCCCGTCGGGTTCACCGTGCAGACGATAAACACTGCCAGCACGCCCAAGAAAGTAATGCTGCAAAATATTGGGACCAAGCCGATCTCAATCACTTCCGTGAAATCGACTGGGGACTTTCAGGTCAAGGATGGGTGCGGCCCTACCCTTTCGCCAGGTAGCAGTTGTGCGCTGAGAGTCACCTTCTTGCCCAAAACGTCCGGCAACCTGCGCGGCGAGATAACTCTCCTTGATTCGGCATCGTCAAAGCCCCAGGTAGTTTTGCTGTCAGGGGTTTCCACAGCATTGAAGGTTACGCCATCGCAGATCAGTTTTGGGAACCAGAAGGTGGGGACGACAAGTCAGCCTCAGCAGATCGCGGTCACCAACGAAAGCTCCGCGACAGTCACCATCACTGCAATTCAGACGGGCGGGAACGACAACAACGACTTTCATCAGACGAACAACTGCGGTTCGCAGTTGAATGCGGGGGCTTCGTGCAACATTTCTGTCACATTTAGCCCCCGTAAATCAGGGACACGGACCGGAAACGTTAACTTTACGCTGGCTGGTGAACCTAGCCCGCGATACGCTGTATTGGTCGGTACAGGGACGTAGGTGGTTTGCATGTCACCCCCCGGGCCATTGGGCTTAGTGCCTGCACTGACCAGTGCTGGAACCGTAGACCCCCGCCATGTCGAGCTCAATCGCTGTCATTCCGTTGACGCCCGTCGATGCCACGGTGCCGCCGGCAACCCCCTCGTCATTTGGGCAGCCATCGACCGCCCACACGTCCAAGCTCAACGGCGGCGTAGCCCCAACCTGCTGGTAGTAGAGGTATCCCTGCGAACTTGAATTGTTCGTGGGACCGGTAGTGACACCACGACAAAGCCAGGCACTCACCTTTGTGTTCGGATACGAGAAGACCGGGCTGTTGGTCCCGTCGTCCACTATGCTCTCCTGCCACCATCGGGTATTGGAGGTGCCCGAGGTGCCCGAGGGGTCATTATTGCAGCTCTGGTCGTTTGTCCAGTTCTGCACCGAAGCTGTGGCGTCCGTGTAGTAGACATGCCGCGTCCAATTCAGCGGGCTGGTGTAGTGGCACCACGACTCTCCTCCGCCGCAAACGCTAACATCGGCGTAATGGCCTCCTGTGCTCGACACATAGCAGCCCTGCCGAATATCGCTGAGCGGCGGCCCCGAGACCAGTACGACGGCGTCAAACCACCACTGCCCGCCGGAGGGCGGTGCATAGTAGGACATCGAATATGTAGTTGCCGCGTCGCCAGCACTGAACCCTTGGGCGCAGAATCCAGCGTGCGGATTGGATGTAGTGTTGTAAACGGTTGCGAGGTAGATGTTATTGAATGCCCAATTGAAAAATGTAGCTGGACGGCAGGCCCCTTGCTGGACATTACCCATAGGGGAGGAAGAGATGGGCCAAGGGTTAAGAAGCTGCTGCCACGGGAAATTCCATGCTAGCTGGACAATCACATAGCCATTCTTGAAGTAATAGTCGGCAAAGCCGAAATCTCCATCCGGCACGCCGAGATTGTCGCCGTTCGGCGCGGTGCCGCCGCTTCCGTTGTGCATCACGATAACTCCCAGCGCTTGAGTAACGTTCGGGACGATTCCGACGGGGTTCAAGTAGCCGTAGTCGAGGCCGGCGTCCTGTGCGTGCGCGCAGCCCGTTACTGTCGTGGAAAAGCAGTTTACGTATTGTCGACCACGGGAGCCGGTGTAATAGTACCAACCGCCTCCGGGACAAGTTTCTGATGTTCCTGCCGTCATGCTTCCGATTGGCAGGCTTCCATACTGAGCGTGCGCGGGAATCGCTGATAGGGACAAGATAACGGCCTCGAACGTGACCGCGAGCGAGGTCTTGAATGCTGCTTCGGTCATACGAGTTTTTCCTTAAACTTTCCGCCCGAAGGCGGAAATGATTGGGAGAACCATACAGCACAACTTAGGCTACTTCGTCAACAAAAGCATTTCTGTTACGAAAGCCGAACAAGAATGTTGGATCAGGAATAACGTGGTGGTTACTTCATCTCACGGTATCAGCAACCTGCGCAACCGTGATGGGCCTTAGCAGCGCCGGTGCATCAGAGGAATCTCGGATCGATAACATCCCGGCGTAGTCAAATATCGTAATATCGCCATTACACTCATTGATGTTTCTTACGGTGTCGCGCGACATCGCTCACTTCACTGCTGCTGCTTTCTTAGGGAACATTTCGCCGATGCGTTTTATCTGGGCGCCGACGCCGCGAAGTTTTTCTTCGATATTTTCGTAGCCGCGGTCGATGTGGTAGACGCGGTCGATGATGGTTTCTCCGTCGGCGACGAGAGCGGCGAGAACGAGGGATGCGCTGGCGCGCAGATCGGAGGCCAGCACGGCGGCGGCGCTGAGCGGAGTTTTTCCGCGGACCACGGCGCGGCGGCCTTCGATCTTAATGTTCGCGCCCATGCGTACTAATTCCTGCGCGTGCATGAAACGATTTTCGAAAATATTTTCCGTGATGACGGAAGCGCCTTCGGCTTGCGTAGCCAGGGCCATGAATTGCGCCTGCATGTCGGTGGGGAATCCGGGAAATTCTTCGGTGCTGATGTCGGCGGCGGTGAAGGGATTATCGCCCATGACGCGAACGCAATCGGCGGTGGATTTGGTTTTGACGCCGACTTCTTTCAGTTTGCTGAGCAGGGCGTCGAGATGAGTGGGGTCGCATCCGGTGATGTTGAGGTCGCCGCCGGTCATGGCTCCGGCGATGAGAAATGTGCCGGCTTCGATGCGGTCGGGGATGATGCGATGTTTCGCGCCTTTTAATTTGCTCACGCCGGTTACGCGGATGGTTGGCGTGCCGGCGCCTTCGATCTTGGCTCCCATTTTGTTGAGCAGAGCGGCTAGGTCGGCGACCTCGGGCTCGCGAGCGCAATTCTGAAGAATGGTTTCGCCTTCGGCGAGAGTGGCGGCCATGAGCAGGTCCTCGGTTCCTGTGACGGTGATTTTGTCGAAAACAATTTCGGTACCGCGCAGGCGGCTGGCGGAGGCTTCGACGTAGCCGTGGTCCTGCGTGATTTTCGCGCCGAGCTGTTCGAGACCTTTAATGTGCATGTCGATGGGACGGCTGCCGATGGCGCATCCGCCGGGGAGCGAGACGCGGGCGCGTCCGCAGCGCGCGACGAGCGGTCCGAGGACCAGCGTGGAGGAGCGCATCGTCTTGACCAGCTCGTAAGAAGCTTCGGGCGTGGTGAGATTTTTGCAGTGGATGGTGGTGCGGTGCTGGGCGCGTCCGTAGCCGAGTTCGACCTCGGCGCCCATGGCGGCGAGCAGGTTGCGAGTGGTTTGAATGTCGCGCACTTGCGGAATGTTTTCGAGGATGACCGGTTCATCGGTGAGCAGCGCAGCAGCCATGCAGGGCAGCGCGGCATTTTTCGCTCCGCTAACGCGGACGGTGCCGAGCAGCGGCTCACCACCTCGGATTACAAGTTTGTCCATGAATGAGAAATCCCTGGTGAAAATCTATTCTAGCGGGGATCAGCGGCCAAGGTAGGTAATCGGGAGGGCACGGTCTTGTGGGTAGGGCCCGGAGTAAGGTTGGAATTGCTTGCGTGAACCGGAATCAGCGCGGGTGTGCACGGGAGTCTCCAGTGATTTTCTTAACCCCAGACCATGCTGATCATGACCGATTTAGGAATTCAAGGCTTCGATGATCGTGTCCTCAAAACGTTTTGCGGAACAGCCAGAATAAAGATCCGGACAGCACCATGGCTACGGGCAGAGTGAGCACCCATGCCATAGCCAGGTTGCGGATGGTGGACCACTGGATGCCGGAGTGATTGGCGGCCATGGTGCCGGCGATGCCGGAGGAAAGGACGTGGGTGGTGCTGACGGGGAGGCCGAATCCGTCGGCGGCGCCGATGGTGGCCATCGCGGTGATTTCCGCGACCGCACCCTGGGCGTAGGTGAGGTGGCTCTTGCCGATTTTTTCTCCGACGGTGATGACGATGCGCTTCCATCCCACCATGGTGCCGAGACCCAAAGCCATGGCGACGGCGACCTTTACCCAGAGTGGAATGAAGCGGGTGGAGTGGTCGATGTGCTTTTTGTAGTTGGCCAGGACGGCGGCGTCGGAGGCGGAGAAAGTTGGGTTGTGACTCTTCTGCATCAGGCGGATGGCTTCGCTGCAGAGATACATGTCATTGCGGAAGTTGCGCACCCGCTCATTGGGGATGTTCTTCATCTCTTTGTAAAGGGCGGTTTCGTTGCCTATGTCGCTGACCAGAGTGCGCAGGGCGAGCATGGTGTTGGGGGTGAAATCCTTGTCGCGGATGTACTCGGTGACGTCGTCATGTGCGTCGCCGACGGCAGCATTTGGGCTGACGTAGTGATCGAGAACGGTTGCGGCTTGTTGGGAGACAGCGATGAAATCCTGGGAATCCTGATAGGTGATAGCGTGGTTGAGCGCGTAGGCGGTTGGCACGGTGCCGATGAGAATCAGCATGATGAGGCCCATACCTTTTTGTCCGTCATTCGAGCCGTGAAAAAAGCTGACACCGGTGCAGGTAAGAACGAGCAGGCACCGGATGTAGAACGGCGGGGGTTCGGTGCCTTCGGGAGCCTTGTATAGCTTAGGGTCTTTGATGAGGGCTTTGGCGAGTAGAAGCAGAAGCAGGGCACACACAAAGCCCACGGCTGGTGAGAGCAGCAGGGAGTAGCCGATGTTTTTAGCCTGACCCCAGTCGACGCCGCTGGTTCCGCTTCTGCCATTCATGAGTTGGTTGGCGATGCCGACTCCGATTACCGAGCCGATGAGCGTGTGCGAACTGGAGGCGGGCAATCCGAAATACCAAGTGCCGAGATTCCATATGATGGCGGCGACGAGGAGCGCGAAGACCATAGCGAATCCGGCTTTGCTGCCGACTTGCAGAATCAGTTCGACTGGCAGGAGTGAGACGATGGCGAAGGCCACCAAGCCGCTGGAGGCAAGCACGCCGAGGAAGTTCCAGAAGCCGGACCAGACGACTGCGATGTGAGGTTCGAGCGAGTGAGTGTAGATGACGGTGGCGACGGCGTTGGCGGTGTCGTGGAAGCCGTTGACGAATTCGAATCCGAGCGCGACCAGCAGAGCGAGACCGAGGAGCAGGTAGGGCAGGATCGACCCGCTGTGCACCAAGGAAAGATCGCGAATCAGGCTGGAGCCGGCGTAGCCAACGCCCACGGCCAGAACCACACCGAAAATCACCATGCCGATCTTGCCGGGAGAGCGGGAGAGTTTTTGATCGAGTACGGTCGAGGTCGCAGTGGCCATGATTATCCTTTTCTATGCACGGGTAAGGGACCCACTATACGGCAGGATTATTACGCCAGTGTGAAAATACCGAGGGCATAAAGAAGGGCGGTCGCGTGGAATTTATATGGGAACGAAGTTGGCTGCGGAGACATCCAATCTAACCAAAAGAGGTTAGGAGAAAGGACTATGGCTGAAGTGAAGTTGGCACTACTAGCACGAGTCGAAGCGAAGGCGGGCAAGGAAGCTGAAGTCGAAAGTTTCCTGCAAAGCGCCTTAGCAATCGTGGGAGACGAGCCGCAGACAGTGGAGTGGTTTGCCATCAAAATGGGGCCGTCGACATTTGGAATCTTCGATGTTTTTAAAGATGAAGCGGGGCGTCAGGCGCACTTGAACGGGCGCGTGGCGGCGGCCTTGATGGCGAATGCTGGAACACTTCTAGCGAAGCCTCCAGTCATTGAAAAGTGCGAGGTGCTGGCGGTGAAGCCAGCGAAGTGAGAGAAAAGTGCCGTGATCGTGGGCACAAAATAGCTATCAACCCTGCCATGGGATTGCGGCAACTAATTACCCAGATGCCAACAATTATCCCGCAGCGGCGTCGAGAGGCGTCCGCTGCAACAAATGGAGGAGTAAACAATGGCAGACGATATGGATAAAAATAAGCAGCAGAGCGGCCAGCACGGCCAAGGGCAGAACCAACAGAACCAACAGGGCCAGCAGGGTCAGAAGAGCGGCCAGACTGGGCAGTCCGGCCAACAGCAGAAGGGCAATGTCGACCCGAATAAGAAAAATCCTTCTCAAGACGAGCAGGATGAGCGGGATCGGCAGCGTCGTGCCTCTTAGTTTTTTGGTTCAAGCGGGGAAAGTTAGGAGTTCCAGCCGACCGGTTGGAACTCCTTAATTTTTGCAAGGGAGGGCGTGGCATTTGCGATGGGGCTTCGGGGATTGCAGTGCATTGTTTACAATAGGGGATTCGTCCCGTCGACTGGGGGAAATCCTCGGCCTGGGGACAAATGGCCTTGGAACACTCTATCCAAAATCTCGACGCGCCCCCCCGCGTTTCGCCCACCGTTTACTGGCGGGTGGAGGGGAGCCTGCTGGACCTGACCGTGGTGCAGCCGGTGGCGTTCTTCACGTGGAACGCGCAGACCTTTTCGGAGCGTTTCCGGCGCCGGGGTCTGATATTTCTAATGGCGGCATTGCGACCATTTTTATATTCGACCAACCGGAAGTTTGCGACCCGCGTGGTGCACACGGCGTTGCGCGGTGTAAGTCGCGACCGGCTCGATCTCCTGGGCGAAGAGTATTTCCAATACAAATTAATGCCGCGGTTGAAGACACGGGGCGTGGAGCGCGTAAAGGACCTGGTTTGCGCGGGAGCGGATGTGGTGCTGGTGAGTCAGGGGCTGGAGCATGTGATGAAGCCGCTGGCGCAGCATCTTGGGGTGAAGCGGGTGGTGGCGAACCGGCTTGAATTTCGTGACGGCGTGGCCACGGGGCGCTTGCTGGAACCCGTGATCCGGCCGCGCGGAGCGTTTGCACGGATCCAGGAACAGAGTCCGGATGGCCGGCGAGCTCCGAAGACGCTGGCTCGACAACTGGATGTCACGCTGGAGGAATTGCGGGCGGCGGTGATTGAATCGGGGAGGGAAGCGGCCACGCAAGGGCGCCCGATTGTGCACTTCGAGGGCAGGCAGCAAGCGCCGGGATTTTCAGTGCGACGGGCGCTGGCTGGCAAGCAGGTGATGCTGATTGGGGTTACTGGATTTATCGGGAAGGTATGGCTGGCGAACACGTTGATGGAGTTGCCGAAGGTCGGGCGGATTTATCTGTTGATCCGGCGGCAGAAATCCAATCCTGGGCAGCGGCGGTTCGAAAAGATTGTGGAAGAATCACCGGTGTTCGATCCTCTTTTTGAAAAGTACGGAGTTGGGCTTGGGGAATACTTGCGGGAAAAGGTGGAGGTGATTGAAGGGGACGTCACGCGTGCCGGGTTGGGGCTGGATGCGGACGTTGCGCGACGACTGCAGATCGATCTTGATTTGATTGTGAACAGTTCGGGGTTGACGGATTTCAATCCGGACTTGCGGGATGCACTTAGCACCAATACGGATGCGGCAATGAACATCCTGGAATTCTTGCGGGCCACCGATCATGCGGGATTGCTGCATCTTTCCACTTGCTACGTGGCCGGGGAACGCGATGGCCGGGTGCCGGAGAGACTGATTCCAAATTACACGCCGCATCGCGTCGCGAACTTTGACGCGGAGCTGGAATTGCGGTCATTGCACGAACTGATCGCAAAGGCCGAGGCACAGGCTGAGGGAGCGGAAGTGACGGCGGGGTTGAAGTCGCAGTCGCTGGCGAAAGAGCATGCAGCGAAAGGCTTGCAGGGCGCGGCTTTGGAAAATCAAATCCGCAAGAACCGGATTCGCTGGCTGAAAACTTATTTGACGGAGGAGGGAACGCGGCGGGCGAAGGAGTTGGGCTGGCCGAATACCTATACGCTTACGAAGAGTCTGGCGGAATCGCTGATTGTGAAGTATGGTCAGGGACTGCCGATTGCGGTGGTGCGTCCGGCGATTGTGGAAACTTCGGTTGCGAAGCCGTTTCTGGGATGGAATGAAGGGATCAATACGTCCGCCTCTCTGTCGTATTTATTAGGAACATACTTCCGGCAGTTGCCGTCGAATGAGAGCAAACGGCTGGATATTATCCCGGTGGATGCAGTCTGCGACGGGATGACGCTGATCGCCGCCGCGATTGTGGAGCGACGGCATGACGAGTTGTACCAGTTGGCAACTTCGGCTACGAATCCTTGCGACATGGGACGGTCAATTGAACTGACGTCGTTGGCGCACCGCAAGCATTACCGCGCCCAGGAAGGATTGGAATCCTGGCTCCGGTTGCGGTTTGACGCAATTCCAGTGTCGAAGACGCGCTACCAGCGAATGTCGGCGCCGGCGCAGAAGGCGATCGTGAAGTCGATTCAGCGAATCATGTCCCCGCTGCCGCTGAAGAAAACTCCGCTGGTGAAAGCGGAGAGAAATCTGGAGCGGCTGGAGAAGTTGATTGAATTGTTCGAGCCCTTCATCCTTTTTAATGAGCACGATTTTGCAGCGGACAATGTAGAGAAGTTATCGCACGCCCTCGTGAAAGATGAGCAGGAGGAATTTGGATACAAGGCGCGTTTGCTGGACTGGTGGGACTACTGGATCAACGTGCACATTCCGGCCCTGCGCCGGTGGACGTATCCGTTGATTGAGGGCAGGCCACTGGAGGCGCGTCCGGCGCGGAGTTTGGAGAACGGTGAAACTGTGAAGACAGGCACGAACGGGAACTGGTGAATGGCGATATTTCTGACGGGATCGACGGGATACATTGGGGCGCACGTGGCGGCAAATCTGTTGCGGGACGGTGCCGCGCTGAACGTGCTGGTGCGGGCGCGAGATGTCAGCGAAGCTGAGGGGCGTTTGTGGCAGGCTCTGCAGTTGCATTTGGAGTTTCCGCAATTTTACGAATTTCTGCAGACTCGGGTGCGCGTATTCCGGGGAGATCTGACGGAGTCCGGATTTGGATTGGGACGGGACGAATACGACCGTTTAGTACATACGACAGATTCTGTGATTCACTGCGCGGCCTCGCTCAACCGGAAGTCGGAGAAGAGTTGCCTGAATGTAAATCTGCGAGGCACGCTCGAAGTGCTGACCCTGGCGCGGCACGCGGAGCATTATCATGGGCTGCGGCGATTCAGCCAGGTGAGCACGGTGGCGGTGGCGGGGAAGCGGCAAAATGAAATGGTGAGCGAGGACCGGTCAATTGATTGGGAGCGGTCGGACTACGATCCGTATGCGCGGACGAAGAAATTTTGCGAACACATGATGCGAGTGCTTCTGCCGGAAACTCCGAAGACAATTTTCCGGCCCAGCATCGTGCTGGGCGACAGCCGGTACGCGGAAACGACTCAGTTCGACATGGTGAAATCGTTTGTATTTCTGGCCGGGCTGCCGGTGCTGCCGTTTCGTCCCACTGACAAGATTGACATCGTAAACGTGGATTTTGTTGCAGGTGCGATCTCCACGTTGCATCAGAAGGATCGCCCGCAATACGACACGTATCATCTTTCGTCCGGAATCGGATCGCAGATGTTTCGTGAGATCACGAAGGCGCTGGCGGCCGCGCAGAATAAGCGCGCGCCGGTATTCGTACCGGTGGCGGAGCGTCCCTTTACGGGGTCGCTCAATTTTCTGGCGAATCGCAAAGGAGCGATCGCGAAGGGCGCATCGCTGATGAAAGTATTTATGCCGTACCTGACGTGGAATACAGTTTTTGACAATACGCGTGTGACCACCGAACTGGGGAAGAAGCCCGTGCCCTTTTCCGACTATTGTTATCCGCTGCTGAAGTTCAGCAGCGAAAACGATTTCGAGTACAAATACCAGCCATGGCCGGCGGCGGCGGGAGGAACGGCGGCATGATGGACTTCATCCTGGAAGCGTGGGTGAGCGGCTCGATCGAGCGCGCCAAGGCCGCGTGGATGCTGGGTGCGGGCAAGCGCTGGACGCCGGGCGAGAAGCTGAAGTTGCTGTTCGCGGGCTATAACGGAACGCGGAATATGGGATCGGATGTGCGCGTGGAAGAGATGCTGCGGCAGATACGTCACATTCTGGGTGCAGAGCGGGTGGAGTTCAGCGTAATGAGCCAGAACTTCAATTTCTCGCGGGGATACTTCGAGGAAACGAAGCAGGTGCACCTGCCGGATATTTTCCCACCCTTTCTGGCGAATGAGGTTCCGCGACACGATGGAGTGGTGGCGTGCGAAGGGTCGATGTTCAAGAGCAAGTTCGCCAATGCGCTGACCACGATGATGATTGGGTCGCTGGGAATTGCAGCTGCGCAGAACAAACTGTCTGTGGGATACGGTGCGGAAGCTGGGCACATGGATCCTCTGGTGGCGAAGATGTGCGGTCGATATTGCAGGAACTCATTTGTCATTACGCGGAATGAAGAGTCGCGGACGGTGTTGCGTGAGTTAGGTGTGCCGACCGAGTTGGGGACCGATACTGCATGGACGTTCGAACCGCGTCCGGCGGAGTATGGGCAGAGCGTGCTGAGGAAAGTTGGGTGGGACGGGAAGACGCCGGTGCTGGTGGTGTGTCCGATCAATCCGTTTGAGTGGCCGGTCAAAGCGTCGCTGGCGAAATATGCTGTGCGGAGTCTGACTGGTGCCTATAAAGATAGCCACTATCGCACCGTGTATTTTCATAACTCGGGGCAGGCGGCGGAGCAGGCGTATTACAAATACTGGAACGCGATTGCGAACGCCGTAGATGCCTTCCGAAAAAAGAAAAGCATATTTGTAATTCTAGCGGCGACGGAGCGACTGGACGCACGTCCGGCGAAGCGGATTGCGGAGAAGCTTGGTGGAGTACCGGTGTTAACCTCCGATGAGTACAACATGTATGAACTAGTGAGCGTTCTGCGGGCGTGCCACATGATGGCGTCATCGCGATATCACGGGATTGTGACGTCGATGCCTGGGCTGGTGCCCTCGGCGGGAATCACGATGGATGAGCGCATACGAAATTTGATGCGGGAGCGCGGACATCAGGATCTGCTGATGACGGTGGACGATCCAGAACTCGAGGGGAAGCTCCTGGCTGCACTCGAGAAACTGAGCCGCGACGGAGAAGCGATTGCGACCGGCATTGCTCAGACGGTGGTGAAGAATTTGAAGGTGATGGCGCGCATGGGTGTGTACTTTGAAGAGGAAGTGCAAAAGAGATATCCGGAGTTTGAGACGCGACGGGGTGAGTGGAGCTGGGAGGATTACTTGCCGCCGATGAGCCCGGGGCTGCGGGATTTGGTGGCCGCTTACAACTAGCGGAGTTGGCAAAAGCGCGACATTCTATGGTGGATACAGTCCTTCCATTTATCGGGGATATTTTCACGCAACTGCGCACCGCGGCGGATATTCGGATTCTTGCTGAGATCCGCGATAGTGAGGTCACGGGTGTTACGGGAAATCAGTTGCTAGAACTCATCCGCAAGGCGAGAACCTTTATCGCTTCAAGGAATCTGAAGAAGGGCGACCGTTGCGGCTTGCTGGCGGCCAACAGTATCCGCTGGGTGGCGATGGATCTGGCGTTGATGGCTGAGGGACTGATTGTGGTGCCGCTGTATTCGCGGCAAGCTCCGGTAGAACTGATCGCAATGATCAAGGACTGCCAGCCGTCACTTGTGTGCTGCGGCGACGCTGCGCTGCGGGACGGAATCGCACAGCATTGGAAGGAAATTCCGCCACAGCCGTTGTTTGATGAAATTTTCGCCGGTGTGGACGGAGTACAACTGGAGCAGCCACGGGTTGGGAAGGACGACGCGGTAACGATTATTTACACGTCCGGAACTTCGGGTGAGGCTAAGGGTGTGGTGCTGACGGCGGCGAATGTGGGCTTCATGCTGGATCGGACGGCGGAGCGGTTGGGCGAATTAATGTCGGGATCAGAGCCCAGCGCGGGTGCGCAGGATCGCATCTTCCATTATTTGCCCTTCACGTTTGCGGCATCCTGGATTGCGTTATTGACGTTTTTGAAGCGACGAAGTCTGGTCACCATTAACCTGGATCTGGCGAAGATTGCGAATGACATGAGGGTGGTGGCGCCTGATTATTTTCTGAATGTGCCGCAGTTGCTTGAACGAATGAGGCGGGCGGTCGACGAACAGTTATGGCAAACCGGGGGAGTGGCTCGGATAATCTATTCGCGGGCGAAGGCTGCGTGGGTTCGGCGGCAGGAGAAGCAGTCAAAGACGGGCGATGCATTGTGGCTGGGACTGGCGAACCGACTCGTGTTTCCGGCGATTCGGAAGAAGATGATCGGCAAGAATCTGAAAGCACTGATTTGCGGGTCGGCGCCGTTGAGTGCCGAGACGCAGCTTTATTTCATGATGCTGGGAATTCGCGTGCTGCAAGTTTACGGGCTGACGGAGACAACGGCCATTTGCACGATGGACGATCCCAATCACGTGGAGGTGGGACGCGTGGGTCCGGCGATTCCTGGGATGGAGATGAAGCTCGGCGACAACGATGAGATTGTGGTGCGCGGGCCGAATATTTTTTCTGGATATTGGAATCGACCCGATCAAACGGCGGAGGCGCTGCGCGATGGCTGGTTCCATACCGGTGATCAGGGAGAGGTGAATGGGACCGGAACATGGCGGATCGCGGGGCGGATCAAGAACCTGATCGTCCTGGGGTCGGGACACAAGATTTCACCGGAGCCGATCGAGAATGCTATAGCAAAACTTTTGCCGGAAGCACAGCAGGTAGTTGTTGTGGGCAACGGGCGCGGTTACTTGTCGGCGTTGTTGACCGGAAGCGTGGCGGCGGAGAAAGTGCAGGCGGCGCTGGATGTGGTGAATCCCGAGATGCCGCATTATAAGCAAGTACGTGCGTTCCGCGTTGTTCCGGAAGGGTTCTCGATTGAGAACGGATCGCTCACGGTGAACGGCAAGTTTAAGCGCGATGTGATTGCGTTGCGGATGAAGAATGAGATCGATGAGATGTACCGCGTGAAGCAGGCAGTGTAAGCGGGTGAGAAAGTTTCCAACAGAGGATATTCGGGTGCGCGAAGGTAAGGTTCAAATGAAACCGATGAGCCAAGGTGGTGGGAGCGGTTTGTCCTGGACTCTGGCCGATGGTGTAATTGAGTTGGTGCTGCATCGCCCGCCATGCAATGAGCTGGGATCGGAGTCGCTGGAAGATTTCGAGAAGTTTGTGACGGCGCTAGCGCTCATGGAGGCGGAAGCGCACGCACTCATTATTTATAGCGAGATGAAGCCGGGATTCTGCGCGGGAGCGGATTTGCGTGAGCTGTATCAGCGGTCGCATGCGACGGAGAAAGCTGAGGTCACTCGAGGCGTCAGGGATTTTCTGGAGCGCATTCACCGCGTTCTGAATCTTATCGATGCGACGCCGTTGACTACGATTGCGGCGGTGCACGGGGTGACTTTCGGTGGAGGGTTCGAGCTGGCGCTGGCTTGCGATCTCATCATCGCCGACAAGATGGCGCGGTTTTGTTTTCCGGAATTGAGATTGGGATTGATTCCCGGATTCGGTGGCATCCCGCGACTGAAGCGCGATTTGGGCAATGCAGTAGTCAGGGATCTGTTGCTCACGGGGCGGAGTTTCAATGCCATAAAGGCACAGCAGATTGGGTTGGTGAGCCAGGTGGTCGGAGAAGGCGAGGTGCTGCGGGCGGCGCGGGCCACGGCGGCGCAGTTAAAGAAGTTCGACCGCGCCACGGCCGCCGCAGCGAAGAAGTTTATCAAACTTATCCCCCATGAGGAGTTGCGGAGAGAGATCGATCTGTTCTGTGAACTGTTTGCCAGACCAGCGGTCGAAGCGGGTTTACGGAGGTTTGTCGAGAGTACGGATGCGCAACCCTATTTGCCTTAACAGAGTCGCGGGTGCACAAAGATTATGAAGAGTGCTGATCAAACACTGGACGAGATATTGAGTCTTGCGGCAGCACATTTCAGGGTGCCGCGAGAACATCTTTCTCCTGACGATGATTTCTTCAAGACGTTGGGGATCGACAGCTTGCAGACGTTGGATCTGCTTACGAAGCTCGAAAATCATTTTCACGTGGAACTTCCGGACTACGAACTGCAGGGCATCTCCGACTTCCGCACACTGGCAGGAAAGATCCAAGCGCGGCTGTAGTAGGCTGCTATTTCAACTCTAAGCGAGTAACCGATTACTACCATGGTACTTTCCGTGTCGAAGCCTGCCCTGAGCGTAGCCGAGGTGTGGCTCTGTGGTGAAATAGTTCTTTGATGCTCGATCTCCAAAAATATAGTTGTCTGGGTGAAGCCCTGCGGGATGCGGTGGACCGTTTCCCGTCCGAGACCTGCCTGATTGAAGCGGACCGCGACCGCGAGAAGACGCGGCTTACGTATTCCGATTTCAAGGAAATCAGCTTGCCGCTCGCGCGTGCGCTGGAAGACGCGGAATTCGATGCGGGTGACCGCGCCGCCATCCTCATGACGAATCAGTCGAAGTGGCTGATCTCCGCGTTTGCGATTTTCTACAGCGGGGGCGTGCTGGTGCCTCTGGATTACAAACTGACGGCGGCTGAACAGTTGCAATTGCTGGAACACTCAAAGGCCAAAGTGCTGGTGGTTGAATACTACCTGTGGCGGGCGATCATGCAATCGCCGGATTTCCACAAGATCACTACGAAGCTGGTGCTGGTGACCGAGGCGCCGTTGGGAGCGGACCTGGCAGGGGGATTTCGCTGGGAAGATTTTAAGCGCAAAGGGGCTCCCGACTTTGTGATGCGGCAACCGGAAGACGTGGCGTGCATCGTGTATTCGTCGGGCACAGGCGGGCGTCCGAAGGGATGCGTGCTTACGCATGAGAATTATCTGGAACAGTGCAAGGCGCTGACCGCGTGGTATCCATTCTGGCCGGGCGTGCGGTATTTGAGTATTCTGCCTACGAATCACGCGATTGATTTTATGGTGGGATTCATTGGGCCATTCGTCTGTGGAGCTTGCGTGGTGCATTTGCGGACGCTGCGCCCGGAATTTGTTCGGGATGCGTTTGTGCGTTACCGGATCACGTATGTGGCATTGGTGCCGATGATTGTGAAGAATCTGGAACGCGGGCTGCGGGCGAAATTCGACGAGTTGCCAGCGTGGAAGCGTGCGATTCTGAATCGACTAATCTCGCTGAACAAATTGCTGACGCGAAGACGGGCTCGAGTGAATGTGAGCCGCATGCTGCTGCCGCAAGTGCATCGCGCGTTTGGCGGGGAGTTGCTTGCGTTGATCACCGGCGGAGCGTTTATGGAACCATCGACGATGCAGTTTTTCTACGATCTGGGTGTTCCGGTGGTGAATGGATATGGGCTGACGGAGGCAGGTACGGCTCTGACGTTGAACGATCTTAAACCGTTTCGTGCTGATACGGTAGGCAAGCCGCTCCCCGGTGTGGAGTTGCGGGTGCTGAGTCCAAACGAGGAGGGGATTGGCGAAATTGCGGCGCGGAGCAAGACCGTGATGTCGCATTATCTGGACGATGCGGAATTGACGCTGGAGACGATCGTCGATGGCTGGCTACTGACAGGCGATTTGGGGCGATTCGATAAGACGGGGCATCTGCAGCTTTTCGGCCGGAAGAAAAACATGGTCGTCACGGAGGGTGGGAAGAATATTTATCCGGAGGATATTGAGGCAGCTTTTGACGGCCTACCGGTGAAAGAATATTGCGTGTTTGCCGCGAACTATGTGTGGCCGCAAAAGGAGTTGGGGAGGGAGATGCTGTTTCTGGCGCTGCGGCTGGAACAGAATCAGCACTTCGACAGCTCGCTGCTGCAGGAGATTGTGAACCGCAATCGTAACCTGCCGGATTTCAAACGCGTGGGCGGATATTTGATTTGGGAAAAAGATTTCGCGCGCACGGCGTCGATGAAGATCAAACGCCAGGCGCTTGCGGAAGAAATCGGAAAAACGGCGGAGCGGGGAGTGGTGGTGGGATTGTGACTGGGGAGGAATCGTACCTCGCCATTGTGAATCCCGCAGCGGGAGGCGGGCGCAGCCGCAAGATGCTCGGTCCGGCTCTGGCGCGGTTGCGAACGGGGGGCGTGGCCGTGGAAGTGGCGGAGACGCGGACTGCTGGCGATGCGACGCGATTTGCGCGTGAGGCCTACAGCCGCGGTCATAGAAGATTTATCGCGGTGGGTGGGGACGGAACTTCGTACGAAGTGGTGAACGGGCTTTTTCCAGAGGCCGGAACGAACGATCGCCCGACGTTGGGATTTTTGCCACTGGGTACGGGCAATTCTTTTTTGCGCGATTTCAGCGACCGCGGAGTCGAGCATGCGATCGAGTCGCTGATCTCCGGGCGAGCTCAAGGCTGCGATGTGTTGCGATTGCGTCATCGCTCAGGAGTGATCCACTATATTAATCTACTTAGCGTGGGATTTCCGGCGGACGTGGCAACGTTGCGGGCGCGGCGATTCAGCGGTCAAGGAGAATTGGGATACGTCATTTCGATTTTTCTCGGCCTTGCCCGGTTGCGGAGACGGCCGTTCCCGGTGCGGGCGGACGGTGAAGCGGATTTCGACCGGAGACGCTGTCTGTTTCTTACCTTCAACAACAGCAAGTTTACGGGCGGGACCATGATGATTGCGCCGAAGGCTGCGGTGAATAGCGGGTTGATCGAATACGTTCGCTGGGGCGCCATCGGGCGACTGGGTCTGATACGGAACTTGCCGGGACTCTACGACGGTACACACATTCATCATCCGCTGGCCGAGCGGAAGGCAGTGCAGCGGGTGGAATTCGATCTGGACGCCCCAGTGGACGTGATGGTGGACGGAGAAGTGCTCACGCTGCATTGCGAGGCTTTGGATGTGTTGCCGGGAGCGTTGAATGTTGTGGCTTGAGCGCGTGATATAAGAGTGAGTCGGGTGGGAAGGAAATCATGTCGGAGCAGCGGCGAAAGCAGCAGCAAAAGCGGGTCGCGGTTGTGGATAAACAAGTGCCGTCGCGGAAGGTGTTGATCTGGGGCGGTATTGCGGTGGTCCTGATAGGCATCTATGGTGCGTGGTGGTACTACACGAATCATCGCTACGATGCGTTCGCGAAGTGTCTGGCATCGAAGCAAACGAAGATGTATGGACTTTATTGGTGTCCGCATTGCGCCGAACAGAAAGAGATGTTCGGCAAAGCGTTTCAGTATGTGCCCTATGTGGAGTGTGCAATTAAAGGCTCCCGCGAGTTGACGCCAGCATGTACGGCGGCGGGCGTGAAGTTGTTTCCGAGTTGGCAATTCGGCACCAATCCCCCGAAAGAAGGCGTGTTTCCCCTGGAAGAGCTTTCGGACAAGACTGGGTGCAGTTTGCCGTGAGTGCAACCTCGGATAAGGTGGCTGCGTCCAATGCAACTCCCGCGAAGGGTGGCCGGGGCTTGTTGGTGTTGATCGCGATTCTGGCGTTGGCGGGGATGTTGGTGTCAGCAGTGTCCTTGCAGCGTCACTATGCGAAATCGGCTTCGGCGTTCTGCGATTTCGGAGAGAGATTTAATTGCGATATTGTAAACCGCAGCGAGTATTCGAGCGTGATGGGTATTCCAGTGGCGGGAATCGGTGTGGCCGGTTATGGAGTTCTTTTCGCACTCGCGACAATTTATCGTTCACGGATAGAGACGCCACTTCGACTGCTGGTTACCGCTTTGGCGGGATTGGCATTCGCGCTACGTCTCACTTACGTCGAGGGCTACGTGCTGGAGACCTGGTGCATTCTGTGTTTGAGTTCGCTGGCTCTGATTGCGATGATCACAGTGCTGGCGGCAGCCCTAAAGATTCGCGCCGGAGTCAGCGGCTGAAGTCGTTCTGATGGGAAGAATCCAAGAAATAGAAAATAGAACGGGCGGCGTTTCCGCGGCGATTCGCGCCACTGGCGCGACCGGGGATCTCCGTTTGCACGAATTTCGCAGCCGAATCTTTAAGAACACGCGCTTCCTGCGCGTGTGGCTGCCCCCGGGCTATGACGACCGGCAAAACTCAGGCCGTTACTATCCTGTGCTCTATCTGAATGACGGGCAGAATCTTTTCGAATCTTCGACGGCGTTCGGTGGTGTGGAATGGGGGGTGGACGAGACGGCGGACCGGAAGATCCGCGAAGGCGTGGTTCCGCCGATGATTATCGTGGGCATGGATAACACGGGCAAAGACCGGCTGCGCGAATACATGCCGTACCGTTCGATGCATCCGAGGATGCTGCGGGTGCAGGGCCGGCATTATCCGGATTTTCTCATTAAGGAAGTGATGCCGTTTATCGAGAGCGGCTACCGGGTTGCCACGAGCCCGGAGAGTACAGGGCTGGGAGGGTCGTCTCTAGGTGCACTGATTGCGTTGTACACCGCAATCGCGAGACCGGGAGTGATTGGCCGGCTGCTGCTGGAGAGTCCCTCGCTATGGGCATCGAACCGGCAGATGATCAAGGAAAGCCGGCTGGTAAGAATTTGGCCGGAGAAAATGTTTTTGGCAGCGGGCACGGCGGAAGCAGGAAATGCTGAGCGCAGCCGCACCGTTGTCGACGATGTGCGGGAACTCGCGGCCATTATGCGGCGAGCGGTGTTGAGTGAGAAGCGACTGCGCATGGTGATCACCGAGGGAGCCCGGCATACGGAGTCGGCGTGGGGGGAGCGATTTCCGGAGGCGTTGCAGTTCCTGTACGGAGGCTGATCAGAGTGAAGGTGTGAGCGAAGCTGTTTTCCTGCCGAGTTCAAATATCCAGTACAAAATAGCGGTCATCACCAGGACTGAAAGCTGGAGGTGTGTCCAGCGTGCAAGTGGGCCCACAAGGGGGAGTGCGAAGGCCAGATACAAAAGGAGCTTGAGGCGCGGAGTGGCGTTGTCAGGTTGCGTTGCGATCCAGTCGGAAATCAGAAGAAAGGCCGGCGCGACGATGACGAGATCGTAAACCGTGAGATGTGGGGCGAGGAGGACAGTTGCGAACAGCAGCGAAGAATAGCGCAATGATAGCGGCAGGGAACTACGCCAGCACACAACGGTTAATCCAGCGACCAGGAGCGCGGTAATGACATAGAGGGTGAATGAAGCGGATGGCCACGGGACTAGCATCGTCCAGAAGGTGCGCAGGCAGTGGGTTTGGTAAACCTTCGGTTCGAGTAGCGGCAACCTGTGTGGAGTATCGAGCAGCGTACGGATCCACTCGCGAAACGGGCCCGGGCCGTAGTACATCCGTGCCACGCACAGCTGGGCGAGGGCTGAGAGAAGCGCTCCGGCGATGATCTTCCAGCGGAGTGTGATGAGGAAGACGATGGCGACGGCGAGACCTAACTGGGGCTTGAAGATAAGACATCCGAAGGCGAGACCGGCGAGGAATTCACGTTTCGCGCGCAGAGCAAAATATGCGAGCGTGAAACATGCGAGGGCCAGCGCGGAAGTTTGTCCCCAGGCGATCAGGTGCCAGAAAGCGGGGTAGGCTAGCGCGACAACGAGGACAGTGAATCCGTAATTGCGCAGGCTGGGGCAGGCGCGCCAGATTGCGTAGCAGCAAAGTCCGTAGAGCAGCGTGCCGAGAGTGAGCCAGAGCGCCAGCGCCCAGGGATAAGATAGCCGGGCAAACGGCGCGAACAGGATTGAGACCTGTGGCGGATAGAGCGGCAGGTAGCGGATGCCAGCGGCGGCCGGGACGCGCTGAGCCGCGAGTTCCGATTGCGTGCGCACGTTGTAGAGATCATCGCCGCGATGAGTGAGCGCGAGTGACCCCAGAGTATAGAAGTGAAGGAAGTCGGTACCCTTGAGATTGCCAGCGCGATCGAGAAGACTGGGAGTAGAGATGTTCCATACGTAGACGGACCAGAGGCAGAGGGCGAGGATTGCGGCGTGTGCACGCAGGCGGCGGGGAGTCAGAAGCGAAGCGGCGGAGGCCAGCATAAGGTCAGCCTATAATAAGCTGCGATTCGGAGCAGACCGCAAAATAACCGCAACGCGTACCAGCATCATCTATGAACGAAATGGAGTTCGATACAGTCCGCCGCGCAGCGGGGCGTGGGCTTTGGATGAGGCGACCGGGATGGATTTTTCTGATTGCTTTTCTTTTGCGCCTGGGGGTGGCGGGAATACTTGTGGCGCATAATCAGTTGTCGTGGGGAGTGAATGAGCCATCAGGAATCGCGAGGGCAATTGTCCAGGGGCGTGGATTTTCGTCTGCGTTTCACGATGCAAGTGGGCCGACGGCGTGGCTGGCCCCTATCTATCCGGCGCTCTTGGCCTGCATATTCAGGTTCTTCGGTGTTCAAACCCCGGCGTCGGCCGTTGTCGCGATTCTGCTGAACGTTATTTTCTCGTCGCTGACCGCAGTGGTGCTGGTGAAATTCGGACGGGAGCAGCTCGGCGAAACCGCGGGTATTCTTGCGGGCTGGGCATGGGCAATAGCACCTCCTCTCTTGTTCATACCCTGGTTACTTTGGGAGACGTGTCTTTCAGGACTAGTGCTGACATTCGGAGTCATGACAACGCTGAGACTGGGAACGCCGTCCAGGGTGCGAGAGTGGGCATGGTGTGGCGTGGTTTGGAGTTTTGCGGCGTTGTTGAATCCGGCGCTGCTCGCTTCACTGCCAGCGTTGGCGGTCGAGGCGGGGATCCATAGCCGACGCTGGAAGGGGCCGGCTCTGATGATTTTGGTGTGCGTGCTGGGCATTCTGCCATGGACGGCACGAAACTTCCGGGACTTTGGCCGGATTGTGCCGGTCCGCAGTAACTTCTGGCCGGAGGCTTATTTTGGAAACGTAGATTTTTCTCTGCATCCGACAGGTAACACGATGCTCTACCAGCGGGAGGGCGAAATTTCATTCGCACGCGATCTGAGGATGCGCACAATCGCGTTTGTGCGTTCGAACCCGGGAATGTTTGCGCGACTTACCGGGGATCGAGTCGTCGCGTTCTGGATGCAGCCCGCGCAACGGCAGCCGTATCCTCTTGTCTTATTTTTGTTAACGATGGCAGGAATTGTCCGCCTCTGGCGACGAAGAAGGCGCTGGGTGCCCCTTGCTTCGGTGCTGATGCTGTATCCGGTCGTCTACTATGTAACCTACACATTTGCCCGCTATCGCTATCCCATTGAGCCGCTCATGTATGCCTTGGCGACTTACTTTATCTATGAGTTGATTGCGAGCGCGGGGACGGCGGGAACAAATCCAGAATCTAGAACTGCAGGAAGTCAGCATCCTTAAGATTGCTGCGGTGCGGCTGAAGTGCGTCTTGTCATAAGCAGTAGGGGCAGGAAAATCGGGAAAAACAAAACCAGGAATGAAGGCAGTAAGGGGAGCTGATTCTGCGAATTTAACCGGGGCGGGAAGAGCAGCAGGAGCACCGAGATGATCCACGGCCAAGTCACGCCGACGATAAAAACGAGGCGGGAGACACGTGGCAGAGCCTTCCAATCTTTCACGACGAGCAACGCAGGAAGGATTAGCATCACCTGATTGAACGGAGTGAATAGCGGGAATGCTAAAAGGGTGCCAATCAGGAATCCAGCAAAGACGGTCACAAGCAGACGGGAGTCCTGTGGCTCCTTTCGATTCTGCCATGCAAAGAGCAGAAGTCCGAGAACGATGATGCCGCCGAGGATTTCTCCGAGCGGGTCGCCGACAGCGACGCGGAGCAGCGAGGTAGTGGGGAAGTACCTCCTATAAGCGGCGGCCCCATCGATGAAATAGCCGATCCATCCCGGAAGAATCAGTTCGCCGGCTCCAACCAGGGCCGCAAGCGTCGCAAGAAATCCGGCTGGTAATCGCCATCTCTTAGGCCAGTCTCCCGTAACCCAGACAAGGAAAAAACAGAGAGGAAAGAAAATCATCTGGGGCTTGAGGGTAGAACAAGCGAGCAAGGCACCGGCGGCTGCCAGATAATCTCTGCTTACACACCACGCGGCTGCAATCAGCAGGACGCCCACGACGACGGACAATTGCTGGTGTTCCAGTCCCTGTACGATCTGTGGACTGCTGATCGTAAGCAAAGTGATGGCTACGACTTGTTCCCACGGCACGCGCCACCGAAGCAGATCGAGGCAGATTGGCACGCTGAGGGCGGCAAGCAAACCCAGGACGGTCGGAGCCCAGCGATGCACATCGGCAAAGTTGGAGTAGATGGTGGGAGCCATCAGGAATATTACATAGATTGGATAAGCGAAGCGCTGTTCGTCGACAATCTTTCCTCCCGGTCCGCGATCGTTTTGGGTGACGATGTGCCCATAGAATGACATTTGAATTTCATGGCTAACCTCGGGTCCGTAGGGATTGAGGCCGCGCAGAAGGAGTTCCCGCGCTCCTACCCAGCGAGGATAAAGGTCGCCCATCTGGGACTTGATTCCGTCGTGCACCTCGCCGATGTATCGATCCCACGGCTGTAAAATCCTGACCGCATAGAGATACGAGATGGCGCACGCGAGCAGGCTCAACAGAAGCCAGATTCGGGGTTTCATTTAGTGGGGAGCCTCGTAGGGCCGTGGCCAAGGGGAAGAGTCGTCGCCATTTACCCGCCAAACGCTACGACTCTTGAAGTAGCGGAATAATTCCTGATTTTCAGCGGTTCCCATGTCGCGAGCCCAAACCGTCTTCGCCCCATCGATATCCGCACTGTTGTAAACCCATTCTCGGTCCCGATTGTGAGTTGGACCGTAGCTGACAATTACAAGATGCTGGCCTGGAAGCTGTTGAAGTTGACGCATGATCGCTGCTCTCTGGAGATTGCCTCGTGGCCACACTGGTTCGATCTGGACGTGAGCCGCCGCAGCGGTCAAGCGCAGAATGATCATAGCGCAGGCCAACAGGGGAATCGCGCGAACCAACGCGCGACCTACCGGGCGTTGCCGGGGCGCCCAGTGCCACAATTGCCTCACGCCTCCGACCATAAGCAAATAGAGAGCGCCTGTGGCCGGCGCGAAATAGTGAGGAAGGCTCCATGTTTCGAGAGCAAGCCCGCCGGCTAGAGAGCAGCAGATTAGAAGCGCGAGGACCATTTTGTGCCTGCGAGCGACAGGAAGAATCACCAGCAGAGGCAGGGTTAGAAGCGGGCCAACGTAGAACTGCCACGAAGAAATGAACTTTTCCAAAGAGCGCCGCAGAAAGCCGGGGAAGGTGCGATTTTTCTCAAACTCGGTCATCTCCCAACTATAAAAATCACGGATGGCCTCATGACGATAAGCGACTTCGGGGCGAGGCGTTTGCCAGATGAATAAAGGGGCAGCGGCGTAAGTCTCGGCGTTCACCTGATAAGCCATTCGGAATGGGTTGCCCGTAACCCGATAGTGATAATAGGACAGGGCTGTTGCTGCTACCAGCAAGGATAGGAGGATGGGAAGGACCACATCTGGTAGCGATCTGGAGAACGCGGGGCGGTTTCGACCGAGGAGCCAGAAAGCCATGGCAAAGGCTACGGGAATAGAAAAGACGAGTCCTTCATACGGACGACTAGCGGCTAGGATCGCAAGGCCTAGGCTCATCAGCAAAGCGTCGCGTACTCGAAGCTGTTTGCGTAGACGGGGCCATGCGCCCAGCACTAGCGCGCCGCCGAGCGCGACAATAGACGCTGCCCAATAGCCATTCATCCAATAGCTGAGGATACCCAAGCGCAGCACGGCCATCATGGCTCCGAAGAATGCCCAGGGCGGAGGTAGCCAGCCCTGCAACATCCAGCACAGGGCGGCGCACATGAGGGCGGTTATCACCACCTGCCCGATCCAGGGGCCTCCCATTAACTGGCCTGCAGCAAGGACCAGACCTTGTGCGGGGGGATAGATTGACATGTAGGTGGGCTTTTGGATGACGTGGAAACTTTCGAAATGGACCCACATCGGATGGGTTGGATTGGTGAGCCTGCCGTGAGCGAACGTGTCGGCCGCGAGCAGATAGCTGAACTCGTCATGAATGCCGGGCCGGGGAACGCCGAGAATTGGAATGAGCGTGAGACGAGTGGCGATAACGCTCAGACCGACCAGCAGAACGGCGAGCGTTTGGCGGCGCGCAAGACGTTCGAATCCAATTTCGATGCGGCGAAATGCCGCCGGGTGTTTCCGACCGGAGGGAAATACAGAAAAGAATAGAATCAGCAATCCCGCGGCAGCCAACAGAAAAAACTCGATTATCGTGAGCAGAGACGGGGCGATCCGCGAATAGTAGTTCTGCATCGTGACCGAGCCGGATCTTCGCAGCTCACCTTTACTCAAAGTCAGCGCAGTGCGAAGGATGTTTTGCAGCCTGCTTTCAGACGAGTTGTTTATCGGCGGCTTTTTCGAACAGTCCGTCGACGATTTGAATCATTTCGCTGTCCACGACACGGTTGCAGGAGATAGCCTCTTTCAGCGTGATCGAAACAATCTTGTTGGCGCGCAGCGCGGCCATACATCCGAACTCGCCGCGATGCACCATGTCGATGGCGCCCAGACCGTAACGCGTGGCCAGCACGCGGTCGAATGCGCTGGGAGACCCACCGCGCTGAATGTGTCCAAGAATCACGGCGCGAGTTTCGAAGCCAGTACGTTTTTCGATTTCACGGGCGAGGATGTTGGCGATGCCTCCGAGTTTCACGTGACCAAATTCGTCCTTGCCCATGTCTTGGAGAACGGGGGATCCGTGGCCGGGCTCGGAGGAAAACTTTGCGCCTTCGGCGACGACGACGATGGAAAAGTAACGGCCGCGGGCATGACGCTGGCGAATCGACTCTGCGACCTTATCGACATCAAAGGGGCGCTCGGGGATAAGGATAACGTCGGCGCCGCCGGCGATGCCGCTGTAAAGCGCGATCCAGCCGGCGTCGCGGCCCATCACTTCCACCACCATCACGCGGTTATGCGCCTCCGCAGTGGTGTGGACGCGGTCAAGAGCTTCGCAGACGATATTGCAGGCGGTGTCAAATCCGAAGGTATAGTCGGTGCCGCCGAGATCGTTGTCGATGGTTTTGGGAACGCCCACAACTTTGGCGCCGCGTTCGTGGAGTTTCTGGGCGACCGAGAGAGTATCGTCGCCGCCGATGGCAATCAGGGCATCGATTTTATTTTTTTCCAGGGCGGCCAAACAGCGGTCGATGCCGTCGGCACGCTTGGAGGGATTGGTTCGCGACGTGCGCAGGATGGTTCCGCCGCGAGGCAGAATGCCTCCAACCGCATCGAGGTCAAGAACCATGGTTGTGTCATCGACCAGACCGCGCCAGCCTTCCATAAACCCGACAAACTGGTCTCCATAGGTGAAGATGCCTTTGCGCACGACCGCGCGAATCACAGCATTCAGTCCAGGACAATCGCCGCCGCCGGTTAAGATGCCAATCTTCATGGTCCGCTCCCTGTATTTAGGTGAAAATCCCCGGAATGCACCCCGGGCGCGGGCTGCATTCAGCGGCAGTCCAGAGCGCGGGATTCAGCAGTCGCCGGGAAGAAATAGATTATCACTAAAGATGCACAATTCCGGGGAACAAGATGGCTTCCGCGCATGCGCCCCTTCCTGGTTGCACTTGGCAACGCGTCCGCTGAACACATAAAACTTGAACACTACCCAGGAGTAGGTAGTGCACTACTTTGAAAGTAGCGCACTACCCAGGAGTACAAACGCTTGACAGTGACACTGGCTCAGGCGCACAATTTCGGGCGTATTCTATTGAACCGGCAATTCTTCCCCTCGCTGGGTTCGCGGCTCACAATCAAGATGGTCAGCACGATCGGCTGATGGCAGCGAAACTCCGCGCTTGCGCGTGAGTGCTCGCGGGCTATCGACTGCATTCACTCGTCCGGAGGGATAACCCATGCAAAAAGGGGTGGGGGGGCTCGGCGCTCTATTGGTGCTAGGGCTGGGGTTGGGTTTGTTGCGCGGCGGCAGTCCGACTACCGGCGGCGCAAGTTCCTTAAGGTCGGGGATCGCGCAGCAATCGGTAGCGGAACTCTCGCACGCCTCCAGCGCGGCGAACCAGGCAAACGGAAAACCTTACTGCGCCGAGAAAGATCTGCTCGATACGATTCATTCCTCCTTGCCGAATTTGCAGAGCAAAGAAGAAGACCTGTGCAAAAGCAGCGATCCCCTCAATCAAGAATTTCTGAATCTGGCTGCAACCGGCAACGACATTAAGTTCGCCATCGCGATCGTTCCGGACCCGGTTCACACCCACCTCAGTTTGTTTTTCGATCGTACGATGGACGCGATCCAGCAGGGTGCGCAACAGGCAAGCTGGATTTTTGACCGTGCGACTACGCCGTGGGACAGCCAGGAACATCCCGAATCAAACGATTTTCGCATTCGCCTGTTGCAGGAGGATTACCGGGGAGCCAGAGAGGACATGCCGGGACTGATGATTTTCCGGCCATCCGATCCGAAGCAGTTGCATGCTTCATTGTTCGTCTTCGTTGTTGGCGAGACACCGACGGGCGGGGTGACCAAAGCGCAATTCATCACGGCGGTGAGATCAATCGCGGAGTTCACCGAGGCAAAAGATCCCAACGAAAAGAATCCTCTACGCATCATCGGCCCGACATTTTCCGGATCACTCTACTCGCTCGCCCAATTGATCAGCGGTGTGGTGCCGTCGAAGCGCTTCAACGGGATTGTGATCCGCAGCGGCACTGTCAGCAGTTGGAATACGGCGCAATGGTTCCAGAGATGGTTCGAGAATCATAAGTCCGATACCACGCCTCCCGTGGATTTCGCAACCTTTCAGCAGAGTGACCGGTACATGCTTCGGCGGTTCATAGAATTTGAAAAGCGCAGAGGCTACCCGCCTCGGCAGATTGCGGTGCTCGCCGAGGATGAAACTGCCTATGGCAATCGCGAATTTTGCCCTGTATCTTCTCCCGCGGACGCAACCAAACCAAACCCCTGCGAGGTAGAAGCCAGCGCCGGCGCGCCGAGCGTCCCTCAAGACGCAGCCTTGCAAGAGGACGAAGACTCGGTGCTGCAACTCTACTTCCCGCGCGATATCTCCCAACTGCGCAGCGCCTACCAGCAGGGACTGCAAGCGCAATCGTCATCTTCCAGCGACAGCTATCAGGTTCGTTCCACATTGCCGCTGAACTTGCAAGACAGCGGCAGCGACGACGATTCGGTGCAGCGATATGCGCACTCCCAAACCCCTTTGTCACAGGAAGCGATACTGCTTGGCATCGTAGCCGCGATTCGCCAGAAGCATATTCAGTTTGTGGTCCTCCAGGCGACCAATCCCATGGATGCGGTCTTCCTGAGCGGCTTCTTGAAGAAGGGTTATTCCGAGGCCCGGGTTGTCGCGAGCCCGGCGGATCTCCTCCTCAGCCGCGACGCCGATGATGTTTCTCTTTTGCATGGTGTGATGGCGCTTACCACATACTCGCTACTGCCCGGTATCAAGGATGAGGTCGCCACTCCGGAGAGTTTGCCGGAGACGCGCGTGAGTCATATTTTTCCGAGTTCGTACGCCGTTGGTACATACAATGCGGCGCTCTCGCAGATCACTTGCTTCAAATCGCCCCTCCCACCCGACTGTGCCGATCCCTCACCTTTTCTTCCGGTTGCTCATTACGCGGAGTATGGCTGGCCCATACTCGGCGGACCCAGGGATTCTCCACCGTTGGCGCCAGTAGTGTGGCTCACGGTTTTAGGCCGCGACGGATTCTGGCCGGTGGCCGATCTGGAAGATGGCAGCTACCAAGCGGGCGAGATTCATGCCTCGCCGAAGCCCATTGATCCGGTGCCGCGTCCGGCCTCGACGCCGCCTCATCCGCGGCACAAGTTTGATCCGCCGCAGCCGTTATTCTGGAAACTGGCCTGCGGATTTGTGTTGCTGTTATCCGTAGTCTTTTGGATTCTTCTGCGCAATGGCTCAATCATGGCCTCTTCTTCCGCCATGACGCTGCTGGCTCCGGTGAAGGATCCGTGCCGTTCTGCCCTGATCGCGTTCATCGGCTGGTTATTGCTGGCAGGGATGCTGTTGCTGGTTTGGCCCAGCGTTGCCTGGCTGGCGTGGTGGCCGTGGCCCGAGGTGATCATCGTCGCCGCCGCTCTCGTCGCTGTGCTTCACTGTATTGTTTGCGTCCAGGAACTCAACCGCAGGGGACCTGCTAGAGATAGTCGAGTGTTTCTACGAGTCGCGGTCGGAATGTCTCTATGCTTTCTGCTGTTGTATCTGGTTCCCGGACACTCGCAAATTCCCTTTCTTTACCGCTACGTACATTTGACGTCGGGGGTCTCCCCGTTGCTGCCCTTGCTCTGCCTGCTGGCGGCGGGCTTGTGGTGGGCATGGTTTTCTCTCTCCGGACTCGCATTGCTGGACGAGCGTCATCCTCGTCTTCCCTTGAATGCCGACCTGCCTTCCGCGGTGCCTCCGGGACATACTTCTGCGGCGGTGATACAGCCGATGTGGCCGTCAGAAGCTGCCGGGGAGAAGCTCGTGGAAATTGCGCGGCCTTGCGCGCGGGCACGGCGTGTGTATGGTCCGACGCTCGCCCTTGCGGCGGTCGGATTATTTGCCCTGGACTATTTTCATCCGCTGCTCAGTCTGGAAACCCGACACTTTGAGTGGGCTTACGCAATCGCGTTGGGCTTCGTCATCTTGACGGTGTTTGCCACCCTTTTTCGGTTGCTTGCGATTTGGATGGAATGCCGCAGAATCCTCACCAGCCTGGATCACTTTCCGCTCCGCCGTGCCTTCGCAAAGCTGAACTTTACCTGGGAGCCGTTCTGGCGCCTGAGCGGCGCTCGGTGGCAGGATTTGTACCGCCTGGTTTCACGGCAATTGGAAACCTTGGAACATCTCAAACGAGAATTGGAGACCGTCGGTGGGGACGAGGTCATTGACGAGCTGATAGAGGATATTAACGAGACTGCCGCGGCACAGGACAAAATGCGCCGCGGATTCGTGAGCGCTTTCAAACCCGCTCCTTCAGATCCATCGCAGCCGCTCACGCCCCCCGAACGGAATGCCTCGCCTGTGGCATCGCGGGATCAGGACTTCGAAAATATGTGCATCAGCAGTTACAGGGACATGCAAGAGAAGATGGCCAAAACCTGTGCGGCGGCCCTCAAGTATCTACAACCCAGATGGTGGGATGACGAAGGATTGATCGCAACCGAAGTGGCCTCCAGCCTCGATATCAAGACCGACAAGAACGATAATGGCGAGGACGCTACCGAAGTTCCCCTGGCAACTCGTTTGGCGGAACGCTTTGTCGCCCTCGTGTATCTGAACTTCATCCTCAGCGTTGTACTACGGATGCGAACGCTGACCATGACCGTCGCTGGCCTTTACATCTTTCTTCTGCTCTCGGTGAACTCCTATCCCTTTGAGCCCAGAGTTGCGTTACGTTCCGCGGCGATTTTCTTGCTGATCTTCATTGTAGGCATGGTGGGCTTTGTATCCGCACAGGTCCATCGTGATTCAATCCTGAGCCTGGTAACTCAAACCAAGCCGGGAGAACTCGGCGTAGCGTTCTGGGTGCGCATGGGATCGTTTGTCGCACTGCCGCTGATCAGCCTTTTGGTGTCGCAGTTCCCCTCGCTGAATAACGCGCTGTTCTCCTGGCTTGAGCCGGCGGTAAGCGCATTGAAGTGAGGACTCAGCCAGGTCGTGAAGCACTGTGCGAAGTCGCCAAAGTACTTTGGTAACCCAGCGTTGAGCTAGAGTCTCTAGTCTGCATTCGGGAAATTCGGATTCTGTTACCATTACGGGACTGAAACCCTGCGGGGGCAGGGAACCTTCGCTTCTCAAGCGGATTAAAACGCAGGCGACACGGGGCAAAAAGCACAATGGGGGATGTTATGGGGACTTTCACGGCAGTTGCGAATTCCTTCAGCCGCTGCTTTGGCGGAAGAGCGAAGTCGTCGCTCATGCTTTGTGGTTTGTGTATCGTGCTGGCAAGTTGCGGCGGATCAAGCGGCCCCAGCGGCGGCAATGGTCCGCTCCCGACCGCGAAGTTAACGGCAGCTCCTTCCTCGATCATAACGGGACAAAATGTCACTCTGACCTGGGTTTCCACGAACGCGGACTCGGGCACTATCGACCAAGGTGTCGGGACCGTTGGACTGAACGGCAGTACCGTGCTGACACCAGGCGGTCCGGGATACCCCGTCGCTCCGAGTACAACCTTCACTTACACCGTTACCGGTCCAGGCGGCACTGCCACCTCACCCGCGATGGTTACGGTCAACCTTGTGAGTTCTTTTGACGGACTAAGACAGTCGGATGGAGCGGTAGGCGACGATGTCGATCCCAACGGGGCGGTTGGAATAAAACAGTACATGGAATATGTAAACACCGCAATTCAGGCTTACGACAAGAGCACGGGAAATCCGGTGTGGACCACCGGTGCGAAGCAGATCTATACCCTGTGGCCGCCCAAGTCGCCTTGCTATTTGGAACCTAGTGGAACCCCGGCGATCCAATTGGATGTCCACATTATCTATGATCGGCTGGCGTCGCGTTGGGTGGTAGGAGCTAAGACATCGGATCCGAACGTGGGGTACTACTTTTGCCTCGCGGTCTCGAGCGGGGACGATCTTACTACCGCGACCTGGGCGGGGTATAACTCTAGTCGCCTGGATTCGATCCTGGGAACGAACCCAATCAACAATAAGGTGAATGCCACCGATTGGCCGAAAATCGCGACTTGGGCGGATGCCTCCGGCGCGCAAAGTGCCTATTACGAGACCACGGACTTGGAGTCGGTCAACTCCGACGGAACCATCGGTGCGGAAGTTGGTGCTCTCGTATGCGCTTTCGACCGCCCCGACATTCTTAACAATCCGGCCAGCATTAAACCCGAGGTGTGCGTCAACGTCTCCGCTATGAATCCGGCGCAAACCAGCGATGGCATTTTCCTTGCGCATAGCCTTATTCCTGCTGATGTCGATGGAACCACGCCTGCGCCCGCGGGGCGAGACGAATTCATGGTCAGCATTGAGAATCCTGCGAACCCTCTAAGCGGTGGACCCAATACGTCCAACACCATCAACTTGTGGGATTTCCATGTGGATTGGACCGTGCCATCTCTCACGGCCACTCAGTCATCGCTCGCGGTGCAGTCCTACACTCCAGGTTGCTATCTGGCTTCGGCGGGTTTTCCTTCAGTGACGAATTGTGTGACCGAGCCCGCGCCCGCCGGGGCGATGTATGGACAACACATCGATTCGGTTGGAGACCGGCTCATGCCTCGTTTTGCGTATCGCAATTTCATGAGCACCTTGGGATACGAATCGTTCCTGGTAAGCCATGCAGTGCAGGTGACCGGAGGCCAAAACTCAGAGCAGACTGGCATACGTTGGTACGAGCTACACGGCGATGGCAGCAGCGCCCCGGCGGTTTCCCAGCAGGGGACGATCGACCCGGATCCAAATTTGTTCCGCTTCTTGCCCAGCATTGCCGAGGATCACCTTGGAAATGCAGCGGTGGCGTACAGTTACTCCAATACGAACACTAATCCGGGAATTAACATGTCCTATTGGAATCTTGGCAGCGCCAGCACGCCAACCGAGATTACGATGGTCAATGGCGAGAGCTTCGAGATAAACCCTGGCCCAACTTACGTCGGACCGTGGGGCACTTATTCCAGCATGACGGTTGATCCGACGGACGATTGCACTTTCTGGTACGTCAACGAGTATTTTGTCGCTGGTAATTTGTGGCGGACGAGCATCGACAACTTCGCGCTTCCTGGTTGTATGTAGCATCAACGTTGGGCGCTTTTTCGTCTTCCGAGCTAAGGAATCAGCACCATCCAGACCTGGCTGGCTCGCGCTGACCGCTTTGTTTTTCGCTCCGAGGTCTCCTGCACCTTCCGTCTTTGCCACTCTCTGGTATGATCGAACGTCGCCCTCCCCCGGTTGACGTGTAACTTCAACCCCATCACGCACGACGCGGGAGGAACATGCCTTACAGAAGGCCAAGTTTGCAAGCAGGATCCGAAAAGTCCAAGCCAGTTTCGCTCTGCACAAAATTAGAAAAA
>Ga0210393_10000508_pt1 | contig 35121 bp, 26 predicted proteins | sample IncBWC27OmetaG_FD_160068 | JGI IMG/M metagenome (GOLD analysis project Ga0210393, IMG submission 160068) | Forest soil microbial communities from Barre Woods Harvard Forest LTER site, Petersham, Massachusetts, United States - Inc-BW-C-27-O ...
CGACCGGCCGCGCAACGGAAAGGGCGCCAAGAAGATTATTCCGGCGAAGGCGACTCGACCGCAGTGGTTGGTTGCCGTCATCGTCGTGACCGCCGTATTGACCGCTGGCCTGCAACACTACTTCCGACTGTTCGCGGCTTACGGCACCCTGTGGCCCACGGCCATGATTCAGCCGCTGCCTGGGGTCGCGCAGTTCAGTCCGCTGCTCGCGCTAGTCGATCGGATGAATCGGTCCTGGGTGTGCTGGGAACTCGTCGCGATGTTTCCGCTCGCCCTCCTCTTTGCGGCTCCGTGGAATGTGCGTCGTTTCGCCGCAGACATCCGGGCTCGGCGCTGGCCGCCGGTCTTTGTCGCGGCCTTTGCATTCTTATTCGTCGTGCAGTTGGTGTTTGCTTACAAGCCGGTGCGGTACTTTGCCGCCGTCACGCCGCTCATGCATCTCTGTTGGCCCTACCTGTTGCGCATCATCCCGGCGCGACCGTGGCTGGCCGGAAGCACTTGGAGCGTCGCCGGTCTGACCGTGCTGCTCATGGTCACAACTGGCTTTCTGAACGCGACTCTTCACGATCCCGATCAGGCGGCCGTTATCCCTTCGTTGGTGCTCTACTGGCCACCGTTTTTGGCGGGTTACCGCCTGCATTGAGGCCCCGACAACCTTTCGCGCAGTTTGGCCGAAGGCACGCAGACAATCCGTGTTCGCTGGCTTCCCTATGACTTCTCGCACGCGAGCTTCTCGATCGCCGGCTCCCGCCCCCCTGGCGGCGGCTTCTGCGTCGAACTGGCGAGGGATGGGGGTGGGATGCCTGCTGTTCTGCTTGGTACTCATCGTCTACTTGCCATCGCTCTCGTCGGGCTTCATTTGGGATGACGACGATTACGTCACCGAAAACAGCACGCTTCGGTCGCTTGGCGGGCTCAGGCAGATTTGGCTCGAGCCCGAAGCGACGCCCCAGTATTACCCCATCGTCTTCACAACATTTTGGGTCGAGCAACATCTGTGGGGCCTGAGTCCGGCCGGCTACCATCTCGTGAACGCTGCACTGCACGCTGCCAACGCGGTCGGCGTTTGGCTGATCCTCCGACGCCTCTCGATTCCCGGCGCCTGGTTTGCCGCTGCCCTCTTCGGGCTACATCCGGTGCACGTCGAATCGGTCGCGTGGATCACCGAGCGTAAGAACCTTCTCTCGGCCTCCTTTTATTTACTCGCCATGTGGCAGTTCCTCGGCTGGGTCGAGGGCGTTTCGGCCGAAGGCGATCGGCTGCGCCGCAGCGGCTCCCTCCACTCATACACCCTCGGGTTTTGTTTCTTCATCTGCGCCTTGCTCAGCAAATCGGTCACTTGTTCGCTCCCCGCGGTGCTGGTGCTCTTGCGATGGTGGAAAGCCGGTCAAATTCGCGTGCGCGAAATTGGTCCGCTTGTTCCCCTGTTCGGAGTCGGGGCACTTTTGGCATTTAACACGGCTTGGCTGGAACGAGCGCACGTCGGCGCTTCTGGAGTCGCGTTTTCTTGGACATTGGCTGAGCGCGTGTTGATCGCCGGCCGAGCGTTGTGGTCGTACGCGACCACGCTGTTGTGGCCGTTCGACCTGTGCTTCATCTACGCGCGTTGGACCGTTCAGTCGACCGCCTGGTGGCAATGGACGATCGTGCTCGGCGCGCTGTCAATTCCGCTCGCTCTGTTGGCGTGGCAGCGACGCCTCTCGGGGGCACTGGTTGCCTTGCTGTGCTTTGGTGGGACGCTGCTCCCAGCTCTCGGGTTTTTCAACATCTTCCCCATGCGCTATGCGTTCGTCGCCGACCATTATCAATATCTCGCCAGCCTGGGAATTCTGGCACTGGTGGCTGCGTGGTGGTTGCAACCGCACGTGGCTCAAAAATGGAATTGGCGCTCCCCGTCAGTCGCGAACATTGCGTTCGACGTTCGCCGCGCAATTGCGGCCGCCGTGTTACTCGCACTCGCGTGCCTCACGTGGCAGCGACAAAGCGTGTTCCACGATTCCTGGACGCTCTGGTCAGAGACACTGGCCAGGAATCCGACCAGTATGATCGCGAATATCCAGATGGGGCGCCTGGCCTCCCATCGAGGGGATTTCGTAGCGGCCGAAGGTTATTTTCGCGCTGGCCTGCGCTATCGGACCGACGAACTCGAAACACACGAGTTCGAAACCAATCTGGCGCACGCCCTCTCGGCCCAAGGCCGACTTGCCGAGGCTTCCGCGGAGTTTCAAAAAGCGCTGGCACGGAAGCCCGACTATCCCTTGGCCCTCAACGGACTCGCAAACATCGCGGCCCGTCAGCGCAATTTCGCCGCTGCTATCGACCTGTATCGCCAGTCACTGGCCGTCCAGCCTGCCAACGCCGTCATTCGCACCAATCTCGCGAATGCCTTGGCGGACTCTGGGGATTCGGCGTCTGCAGAGCGCGAATACCGATCAACCCTGGAGGCCGATCCGGGGTCGACTGCGGCTCGGCTGGGACTGGCACTGCTTTTCACCCGTGCCGGGAGTTTGCAAAAGGCTGAGACCGAGTGTCTTGCGATCCTGAAACTTCAACCGCGTCATGCTGCGGCAGAGCGATTACTCGCGCGAATCCGGTTCGATCGGCGCGTCGCTCGGCCGCCCGGCGCAAACGATATCAAAGGATAAATCTCAATGTGGAGTGGAAACATGCGAAATGTCAGCATCGCGTTGGGAGTCGTCACGGCGACGGCCGCCCTTTCCGGAGCGATCTGGTTGGGACGCTATGCCCCCTGGGTCGACAAGACGAAACCGTCGGATTCGGTCTTGCTCCGCAGGACACGAACCCTCCAGGAGATGGAGGATCTGCGGGCCGGTAGAGTGCCGACAGACTCGGTGGGCATTGCCAGCGACCCGACGATCGATCCACGGCCGCCGATTGCCGACAAGCCCCCGTTCCCAAAATTGGCGATCGCAGAACGCGTCTATCAATTTGGGACGATGGAGGTCCATGAAGAAAGAAAGCACGCGTTTCGGATCGAAAACCGGGGTCAAGGTCCCTTATTGATCGGCCGGGGGCCCACTCAATGCAAATGCACCATCAGCAATCTCTCCGAACGATCGATTCCGCCGGGCGGCTTCGCCGAAGTCGAGCTGCGTTGGAAGCCGCTCGAATTCGAGCAGGCGTTTCACAAAACGGCCATGATCTGGACGAACGACCCGGAGGCCCCCGAAATCGATTTTGTGATTGCCGGTCATGTCGTCCCCAAGGTTGAGGCTCTTCCGCTTTCGTGGAATGCCGGCGAGGTCACCGACGAGCACAACGGTACCGCCGTCGCGAAGATCGGCTCCCCCCTTGGTGCGAATCTCAAGATTGAAGCCGTCACGCCGGACGACCCGAACGTCAAGATTGCCTACAAGGCCTTGGCGAAACCGGAACTAACCCGCGAGGGCTGGACCTCGGGATACGAGTTCACAGCCACTGTCGGAAAGGAGATCCCTTGGGGGCGTTATCGTTCGCACGCGAGAATCCGCACCAATCTCGAACCGGAGCGACCCATTGACATCGCACTTTCTGCGGTGCGAACGGGCACGCTCAGTTTCTTGCCTCCGGTTCCCATCGTCGGCCACGGCTCGTGGTCTTCGACCAAAACTCTTTTGAACTTGGGGGACTTCCAGCACGAACAAGGAAGCAAAGTCGCCCTTCCGGCCCTCGTTTCCGCGATGAAGGACAGTTTTCGCCTGGAGAGTGTCGAGTCGAACGTCAGCTTTCTGAAAGTCACGGTCGAACCCGATCCCGCAATCAGCCATGACGACCGACAGGGGATTCGCCTGGTGATCGAACTCCCCCCGGGCTCTCCCCCGCTGACTCGCCCGGCGACGGCTCCGGTACGTGTGACGCTCCGCACGAACCACCCGAACCTATCACAAATCGGGTTCGACGTCGCGTTCGTTTCGCGGTGAGCCGTGTAGATGAAGACTCAACCCGCGGGATGAAGGTCCGATGAAGGTTTGCCTCGAAGTTCCTCAATAAAAGTTGTTTTGTGGTTCATCACAGGTTCAAGCCGCCTCAGTAGGGTCACTGAGCAACTTCGGCCAACGCTTGGTCGACCGTCTCTCTTTCACCCTACACGGAGGTCTGACATGTGACACCATTCGCAACCTCACTCGAGCGAAAAGGCATTCTGCCAGCGGCAACGTCGCCGCAACGGATCTGTCAGACGGTCGATCCTGCCGCAGTCGAAGCGAAGCAGGCACACGCGGCACCACTTTCAGCGAATCCAAAGAGTACTCCAGAGGAGAACTGACGAATGAGATCGAAGTTTTCGGTTAACCGCAGCAAGCCACGCGCTCGCCGCGGTTTCACGATCATCGAATTGTTGGTGGTCATTGCGATCATCGCCGTTTTGATGGCCCTTCTATTGCCAGCCGTTCAGAGCGCCCGCGAATCGGCCCGGCGCACGCAGTGCAAAAACAACCTGAAGCAAATGGGACTCGCCGCTCACAACTTTGAGTCGGCGCAGCGCAACTTCCCGACCTCGGGCGAAGGCACCGACTTCACGACCGCAACCAATCCTTCCTCCGGTGCGGCGCCCCCGTTCACCACGTTCGCTCTCTACTCCTTCTTCACGGCGATCGCTCCGTACGCGGAGGAGCAGGTCCTCACGGTCCAATACGACTACACCAAGGTTTACAACGACGCTCGCTCCCCGCAGAACCAGGTGGCCGCCAAGACGGTCATTCCCTGGTTTCTGTGCCCGAGCAACTCGCTCTACGCGGCTGACCCGGATGGCTACGGCACCACCGACTACATGGTGCTCGCCTACACCGACGTTGATCCCAACACCGGTGTTCGCAACAAGCTGACCCGAGCGCTGGCCGGTTTGTCCGTCGAAGGCGCGCCGATCGGGAGAATTTCCGATGGGTTGAGCCACACGATTATGATCGGTGAAGACACCGGACGGCAGTTCGAGACGCTGACCTTCGGCAGCGAATCGCTCTACAACGATCCCGTGTTCGGTTCGAGCGGAACGTCCTCAGCAAATGGGTTCTATTGGAACGGCAAAGCCACCGTGCTCTACACGGGCGGCACCTTGCCGACTGGCGACACCGTGACCCCCAGCGGTCGTCGCGCCCTGCCTCGATGGGCCGAACCGGATAATGCCAACGGCGTTTCTGGTCAAGCCAATTCGTACAACCTCACTAACGGTACGGGATCATTTATCGCGCCGATGATCAACGGCAACGCCTCTCCCAAAGGCGGACCTGGCGGGTACGGGTCGACCGTTGCCGAGCCTTATCAGCTGGTCAACCCGGCCGCAACGTCCACCGGGAATTACACGGCTGCGCCGCCTGCGGGCAATCCGTGCGGATGGTACTGGAACAACTGCGGTCCGAACGATGAGTTGTTCAGTTTCCACCCGGGTGGAATCAACGTCCTGATGTGCGACGGCGGAGTCCACTTCCTCAACGAGATGATCGATCCGATCACGCTCCGCTACCTCGTCACTCGCGACGAAGCGGTTCCCACCGAGGGTGGCACGTTCTTGCAGTAGCCTTCGGAGGCGGGAACTTGATCCCGCCGCTGTCAGGCTGAGTCGCGCCTGAGGCGCGGCGACGAATTTGAGCCGCAAACGCGCGGCAATGGTTAATCGGCCAGCGCCGGGCGCACTTTCGAGTGCGCCCGGCTGCTGCCTTCTGACCTACTTTCCCTTTCACCCGGACTCGCGGCCGCTGCTTGCGGCGACGCGAGCGATTTCACGTGGGAAGATCTCTATGACTGCCCTATCGGCCCATCGCTTTGGCCATTTCTTCGCTCTCGGCGCGTTGCTGTTAGTCGGCTTCTCGGGCTGCAGCGTCAAGAGCGCCGACGTTTCGGGCCAAGCGCAAGCCGCGGCTCCAAATGGCAGTCGCCTCAAAGGAGATACCACCGACACACTTGCAGGTAAGGTGGAGGCCGACGGTTCCAGTACGGTCTATCCCATCACGCAGGCGGTTGCCGAAGAGTTCACCAAGTTACATCCGCAGGTTGCCGTCCGCGTGAACATTGCCGGGACCGGGGGCGGATTCAAACGGTTCAAGGAAGGCGATCTGGATATCTGCGATGCCTCTCGGCCGATTGAAAAGGCTGAACGCGACGCGTGCATCAAGAACAAAGTCAGTTTTATCGAGCTGCCGATTGGCATCGACGGTCTCTCCGTCGTCGTGAATTCCAAGAATACCTGGTGCGAAAGCCTGACCGTCGCGCAACTGAAATTGCTGTGGCAATCGGGCAGTAAGATCAAGACCTGGAATGAGCTGGATCCTTCGTTCCCGAACGAGAAGATCGTCCTTTACGGCCCTGATACCGATTCGGGAACGTTTGATTACTTCACCGAGGTGATCTGCGGCAAGAAAGGGAACAGCCGCACCGACTACACCCCGAGTTCCAACGACAACGTTCTGATTCAGGGCGTGCAAGGAAACCCGGGAGCGATCGGTTACTTCGGCTACGCATATTACGTGCTCAACAAAGACTCGCTCAGAGCGCTCAAGATTGCTCCGGGAAGCGATAAATCGGCGGGCGTCGCTCCAACGGACGAAACGATCCTCTCCGGAAAATATGCGCCCCTCTCTCGTCCGCTGTTTCTCTACGTCAACAAGAAATCGCTCGACCGGCCGGAGGTCGTCTCGTTCCTGCGGTTCTACCTGGAACGCGGGCCCGGCCTGGTCAAAGAGGTTCATTACATTCCCCTTCCCGAATCCGGATACGCGGCCAGCCGTCAGCGTCTTAAGATCGGGATCGAGGATTGATGACGACGGCCTCAAACGCGCCGCTTGACTTGAAGCGCCATTTCTCATTGATGCGCGCTCGCGAGCTGGCTATCCGTTGCGGATTGCTCGGCTGTGCGCTGGCATCGGTGCTCACGACAACCGGGATCATTTACGTCCTGGTTACCGAGGCGCTGGTTGCCGTCCCACCTGAGAAGGCGTTCTTTCAAGAAGTGTCGCCGGTTGAATTCTTCACCGCGACCCAATGGACACCGCAGTTCGAGGACAAACATTTCGGCATTCTGCCCCTCTTGGTCGGCACGTTCCTGGTGGCGGGGATCGCGGCGGTGATCGGATTACCGATCGGACTGGCCGGATCCGTCTATCTGAGCGAATACGCGTCACGCAGGACGCGAAACATTGTATTGCCGATTCTCGAAATCCTGGCGGGCATCCCGACCGTCGTGTACGGGTTCTTTGCGCTCGTGTTCGTGACGCCGTATGTCCTGCGGCCGATTTTTCAGGGCCTGTTCGGCTTTGAGGTCAATGTCTTCAATGCGGCGAGTGCCGGCATCGTCGTGGCGATCATGATCATTCCGATCGTCACGTCATTGAGCGAAGACGCGCTACGTTCGGTCCCTCAGGCGCTGCGCGAAGCCGCATATGCGCTCGGCGCAACGAAATATCAGGTGTCGTCCAGAGTTGTGGTGCCGGCCGCGCTTTCTGGGATCCTGGCCTCGTTTTTGTTGGCAATTTCCCGCGCCGTGGGCGAGACGATGGCCGTCGCCATCGCGGCCGGTCAGAGTCCGGCGCTCACGCTCAACCCATTTCAAAGCATCGAAACGATGACCGGGTTCATCGTCAACGTGAGTTTCGGCGATAAGCCGCACGGCAGCCTCGACTGGAAGGCACTGTTCGCCGTGGCGATGACCCTCTTCGTCATCACACTGGCGATGAACGTCATCTCGCAAATGATCATGCGACGCTTCCGCGAGGTGTATCAATGAGCGCCGCGAGCGGCGGCACCATGCGAGACTTGCTGCACGTCAGGCAGCGTTCGGCAAGGTCGCGCTGGACGGAAGCCGGCTTTGAATGGGTGTGCGCCTGCTCGACGTGGTTCGGACTAGCCGTGCTGATTGTGCTGCTGGCGGGCGTTCTCTGGCAGGGAGCGAGCTGGCTCACGTGGTCGTTTCTCACGAGCTACGACTCGCGGCACCCCGAACAGGCCGGAGTTCTCGCCGGCTTGTGGGGAAGCTTTTGGTTGGTTTCACTGGCCACAATTCTGGCGGTTCCGGTCGGGGTGGGGGCTGCCATTTTTCTCGAGGAATATCAGACGAAGGGCTGGCTGCGCACGTTGATCGAGATCAACCTTTCAAATTTGGCGGGCGTGCCCTCCATCGTCTACGGGATCCTGGGCATGGCCGTCTTCGTAAAGATGTTTGGCACCTTCCAACACGATCCGAAGGTGCTGCAAATCTCGCTCATCTTTACGACGGTCGACGTTCCACTTCCGTTCGGCCGGACGGTTCTCTCGGGGGCCATGACGCTGACGTTGCTCATCTTGCCGATTGTCATTGTCGCGTCGCGCGAAGCACTGCGGGCGATTCCCGCGTCGTTGCGACACGCTTCTTATGCCCTGGGGGCGACGCACTGGCAAACCGTTCGTCATGTCGTCCTGCCGGTCGCCGTTCCCGGAATTGTCACGGGCGTCATCCTGGCCGTCGCTCGGGCGGTAGGCGAGACGGCCCCTCTGTTGATGATTGGCGCGGCCGTTTTTGTCGCTCGATCTCCGGGGGGAATCGAATCGCCGGGCGATATCCTGCGCAATCCGCACGGCATACTTGAAGCGCCGTTCGACAATTTCACTGCCCTTCCGATCCAGATTTACAACTGGGTCTCGCGGCCCGAACCTGAATATCGACACGTGGCCGCCGCGGCAATTCTGGTGCTGCTGGCCGTGCTTCAGGTCTTTAACATCGTGGCAAGCGTAACCCGCTCGAGAATGCGCCGACAAGCGCGTTGGTGAACGGGCGCGAGAGATTGGCTCTCCGACTTGGACGCGACAACCTCCGAGTGACTAAAGTGAAGCGACGAACCCATTGCGCGGGAATGTGTGGATGCGCCGAACGAGGCAGAGGACGTGAACAACTGGGGCGCAGATCGCGATTTTCCCGCCATCGAGCAGTCGCAGTCGCCGGTTGCATTGAAGGTTGATTCTGCCGATTGGCAGCGCCGCTGGCCGGGATGGGGCCTGCTCTGGGCTGGCTGGCTGATCCCTCAATTTATCTTGCTTGGCCCGGCGCTCATTGGTCGGACCGTCGACATCCCCGTCGACCTGCTAGCGCTTCAATCGCTGTATTTGCCCCAGCGGGCCGATTCCACGACCGTCGTCCGGCACGGGTCTGAACTGAGCGACCTGCTGTTCTGCTATCCCGAGGCACGCGACTTCTTCTCAAAAGAGCTGCGCGCCGGTCGCTTGCCCCTCTGGAACCGCACCAATTATGCCGGCGGGCCGTTCGTCGGGTGGGGTTACTCGCCGTTTGAGATTCCGTATTACCTGGCTCCATATCCGATTACCGTGGTGTGGATCTTTTTGCTCGAGGCACTCACCGTCGCAATCGGGATGTGGTTTTTTCTCAGACGTTCTTTGAACCTGTCTTATTGGAGCGCCGCTCTGGCCAGCTGGTGTGTCCCGCTGACGGGATTCATGACGCTCTGGCACGGATTCTCGACGATTGCTCCAGCCTGTTGGCTGCCTTGGTTGTTGTTGGCGATTGACCGCACCCTCAAAAATCCACGTGGATGGGGCAGTGTGAGCGTCGCGATCCTCACGGCCAACGTGCTGGTAGGAGGCCACATCGGAATCGCGGGACTCGTCCTGCTAACGGCCGGCTTTTACGCCGTTTGGTGGCTTTCCGAGGCCGCGGTGCAGAGACACTGGCGGCGCGTGCTGTTCGCAACCGCGGAGATCGGGCTAGCGTGGGTGTTGGGGTTCGCGATTTCCGCGGTGGCGGTCGTGCCTCTAGTTCGATACGCGGGCACCGGCGCCCGCATGGACTCGCACTCGGAAGGCATGGAGGAACGCCCCCCCGAGGGCCTCGAAGCTCTCCCCGCCATCGTCCGCCCCGATGTTTACGGCGGCCGAACTCGGGCCAACTGGGCTCGGACGGTGAGTTCAGGACTGCTTGAAAGTTCCTCGAGCGCCTACGCGGGCCTGCTGGCGACGCTTTGGCTGGCTCCCTTAGCCTGGTGCAATCGAAGGCTGCGATCGCAAACGGTTTTCCTCACGCTCTTGGTCGTCATCTCGTTGAGCTGGACATTGAACTTGCCCGGCTTTGTCGATGTCCTGCGATCAAGGCCGCTGCGACCTGTGCTTTCGTTGTCGTACAACCGCTGGGTCTTTGCGACGTCGGACGCAATTCTGATACTGGCGGCCATCGGCCTCGACTCGCTGCTCGTCGGTGTGCCTCGTTTTCGCCGGTGGTGGCTCATCCCCATCGTCGTGACGGCTTGGTTTGGCTGCTGGTGCATCTATCGACTATTCACAGTCACGCGAAAACTGGACGCGGTCGGCTTTTCCACTTATTTTTTGCTGGGGGCGGCGCTTTCGGTGGTGGCTCTGGTTGGTTGGGCTCTAACCTTTCGTACCAGCGCGCGAGCCAAATGGGTGCGCATCGCTCTGATCGGTTTACTGCCGCTGGAACTGTTCGGTTTCGCCTGGGACGAACGGCGTCAGGCTGACGCGAAGTTGTACTTCCCGCGCGTGCCGGTGCTCGAACAGCTGGCTGCCTTGCCGCCAGGTCGTGTGTGGGGCGTCTCCTGCCTTCCTCCAAATCTTAATCAGATGTGCGGCCTGGACGATGTCCGCGGCTACGATGCCGTGGACCCTCGCAATTACTTCAGATTGTTAGAAATCGCTTGCGACAAGCAACGCACGCTCTTTTACTTCTACGCGCGAACACTGGCCGCCGTGCCGGCGGGGGAGACCGTCAATCACATCCTAAAACTGCATCCCGTGGCTAACCTGCTGAACGTGCGCTACCTGATTTTCCGAGAGGCGCCGCGGGGCGACCTGCCGATCGTCTTGCATCAGGACGATTATTGGATCATAGAAAATCGGGAAGCTCTTCCACGAACTTTCGTCCCGCTTTCAGCCCGAGTCGTCGATGACGATGACGAGGCCGTTTCGCAACTGTCGAAGTCGGACTTCGACCCGCGCAAGACCGTTGTGATGACCGAAAATCTGAAACTTCCGGCGAAGATGCAGGGGACAGCCAGCGTGCACTACGAGACTCCGACGCGAACTCGTCTCGAAATCGACATGCAAACTCCAGGCTTGGTGCTGCTCTCCGACAGCTGGGATTCAGGCTGGCGCGCGGAACTCGACGGGACGGCGTGTCCCATCCATCGCGTCGACATCGCGCTGCAGGGCTTTCAGGTTCCGGCCGGCAAGCATTCGATTATCTGCGTCTACGACCCGGACAGTGTGCGCCAGGGGCTGGGGCTCACGGGGGCCGGCATCGCCGTGCTTTGCTTGTGGTCGATTGGGAAAGGGATTGCGAATCGGCGAGCCCGCCTGGCTGCGACACGGACATGAAGCCGACGAACAAGCAAAGAGGTGTGAAGGCTGTTCCGCCTCCAGAGCGCCGATGGGTGTGGCCGCTCGGCCTCACAGGCAGCGACATATTGCTCGGCGGCCTGCTGATCGTTGCAACACTCGCAGTCTACATCCAGGTGCGAGGCTTCGACTTTGTGATCGTCGACGACGCGCTGTATGTCGGAGACAACGAGCACGTCCGCGACGGAATCAGTTTCGGGAATCTTCGCTGGGCGCTCACCACGTTCCGCGATGGAAACTGGTTTCCGCTTACCTGGATTTCGCTGATGATCGACGCGTCGTTTTACCAATTGTGGTCGGGCGGCTATCACATCACCAATTTGGCAATACACGCGCTCAATGTGCTGTTGGTGTTTGCCGTCTTTTCCAAAATGACGCGCAATGCACCGCAGAGTGCCTTAGCCGCGGCTCTCTTTGCCGTCCATCCGCTGCATGTTCAGTCGGTGGCCTGGGTCGCCGAGCGGAAGGACGTGCTGAGCATGTGCTTCGGCCTTTGCTCGCTCTATGCCTACGTTTCCTATGGGCAGAGCGGACGGACGCGCGGTCTGATCGTTTCCTGGTCCTTCTTTTTCTGCAGCCTTTGTTCGAAACAGACCTTTGTCACGCTCCCGTTCGTGTTGCTGCTCCTGGACTATTGGCCGCTCGGCCGGCTGTTCGCCGCGCGAGCACAGGTGGGGTACGAGCAGGGCGAGACGGATAACGGAGATCTCCGCTCGGACGCTCGTCGGGTCGGGCTCGGACGTCTGTTGATCGAGAAAATCCCCTTCTTCGTGTTAAGTGCCGTCTTTTGCGTACTGGCAGCTTACGCGCAATCGCAGAACGGGGCCGTATTGTCGCTGGAGGTGATTCCGTTTGGGACGCGGATCATGAACGCCCTCGTCGTGTACCGGCTGTACCTTCAAAAGGCTTTGCTGCCCACGGGCTTGGTGGCCTATTACCCGCACCCTGGGTCTCGCCTGAGCTTGGTCGACGTTGTGATCTCGGTCGTCTTTCTGGTGGTGGTGAGCGGGTTGGCCGCACTTTACGCTCGACGACGTCCCTATTTTCTGGTTGGCTGGCTCTGGTACCTGGGAACCTTGGTGCCAATGATCGGTCTCGTACAACTGAGCGGGCAGCAGATGGCCGACCGATATACCTACCTGCCGCTTCTGGGTTGTTACCTGGCGATGGTGTGGCTCGTCACGCCGCTAGCGACCCGGCTCATCGCGCGGCCCATCGTTCGGCAGGCGACCGCCGCCGCGATTGTCGTCTTCTATGGATCGATCGCGTTCGTCCAAGCCGGCTACTGGCATGACAGCATCAGTTTGTACCGCCACGCGGTCGAGGCCGGAGAGCAAAATCCTTACTCCTTGACCACGCTCGGCTGGGCGTACGCCAACGAAAAGCGGTTCGACGAAGCGCTTCCACCGCTACAGCAGGCTGTTGAACTGACTCCCGACTTTGGCCAGGCCCAATTTCTGCTTGGCTGTGTGTTGCAAGGCAAGTCGCAGTTCGACGAGGCGGCCGACCATTTTCGCGCGGCACTGGCGACGGACGACGGGAACGCGGCCGCTCATCTCAACCTCGGCACGATCCTGATGGCCCGGCGGGAATATGCTCAGGCCCGTCACGAATTGGATCGCGTCGTCGAACTCGACCCAGGCAATGCGCGAGTCCAAGCCAACCTCGCCGAACTCTGTCTGCAGCTTCGCAACTATGAGGAATCGCTCGCGCACGGGAAGCGAGCGCTCGAACTCGATCCCAATCAAACGCGATATCGCCGCCTGATCGTGATTGCCCTGCGCGATCAGGGGCGGTTGGATGAGGCGATTGACCAACTGCGCCAACTGGTCGCCGTGGCTCCGGACGATCGCGCTTCGCAAAGGGAACTCGCGCGGCTGCTCGCACAACGCAATAGCAAGTCCCGCGCGACGAAACCCTAAGCGCCCTGTACTAATTGACCAACGCCGCATCGAGCGTGATTTCGGCTTTGAACAACTTGGAAACCGGGCAGCCGGCCTTGGCCTTTGCGGCGAGACTTTCAAACGTCGCCTGGTCTGCACCGGGGACCTTGGCCTTGAGCGTCAGATGAATGGCTGTAATGGCCCACCCCCCTTCCACCTGCTCGAGAGTGACATCTGCAGTCGTGTCCATCCGCTCGGCCGTCAGCTTGGCCTCGCCCAAGATCAGAGACAGGGCCATCGTGAAGCAAGCGGCGTGGGCCGCGCCGATCAGCTCCTCGGGATTGCTCCCCTTTTGGCCCTCAAAGCGGCTGGCGAATCCGTAGGGGTAGGCGTTCAGAGCCCCACTTTCGGTCGAGATCGACCCTTTGCCGTCTTTAATTCCACCTTGCCAGGCCGCCGATCCCTTGCGTTTGATCTTCATCTTGGCTCTCCATCTTGAAAGAGTGAGAAAGACGTCGGCAACTCACCGACACGGACGGGCACATCATTTCGAGTTGGGCTCTTGGAGCGGACTCCCGAACAGGGAAACCAGTCCTTCGGCAATCGTCGGATGCGTAAAGATCGCGTCGCGCAAAACCGTATAGGGCAATCCGCCGAGCATAGCCGTTTGAACGATTCCCATCATTTCGCTCGCTTCGGCCCCGAAAGCCGTAAAGCCGAGAATGCGATCGTCAGCGCCGACCATCGCTTTGGCGAACCCTCGTGTCTGCGACAACGTCCGCGTCCGTAGCACGAAGGACATGGGAAGTTTGGCGATCCGATAGGACACATTCTGGGCCTTTAACTCCGTCTCGCTCTTGCCGACGTGCGCTAGCTCGGGGTCGGTGAACAGGCAATACGGAATGAGCCGGTCGCGCGTCGTGCGACTTCCACCGTTGAGATTGTCGAGAACGACGCGGAAGTCATCGAAGCCCACATGGGTGAATTGCGGGCTCCCCGCGCAGTCGCCCATCGCCCAGACGTCGGCGGCGCTCGTCTGCAGTCGGTCATTCACCTGAACATAGCCGCGCGAATCCAACCGGACGCCGCCGTTGTCCACGTTCACTCGATCGGTATTCGGCGTTCGACCGGCCGCCACCAGAATGTCGGACGCCTCGATCGCTTTCTCCACACCGCCCTCCCGCACGCGCACCTCGACGCCGGCGCCCGATTGGCCGGCGACGTCGCGCACGTCGGCTTGTAGCACGACGTCGATCCCTTCGTCCTTCATCAACTGTGCGATGGCGGCCGCGACGTCGGGATCTTCGCGTTCGAGCAACTGCTTGCCATGCTGAAGAATCGTGACGCGGCTGCCAAAGCGGCGCACAGCTTGGGCAAATTCCAGGCCGACGTAACCCCCACCGATGACGATGAGATGATCGGGCAGCCGTTCGAGGTTGAGCGCTTCGACATGGGTCAGCGGTCGGGCTTCCGCAAGTCCCGGTACCTTGGGAATGCTGGCCCGAGAGCCGAGGTTGAGAAAGACGCGATCTCCGCGCAACTGACGCGAGCCGCCAGAATTCAACGTGACCTCGACGGTCTTGGGCTCGGTGAAGCGGGCCTCACCCATCAACGAGTTCCGCGCCGCTGGCCTTAAAGTTGCCGAGGTGCATTTCGATCAAGCCTTCAACCATCTGCCGTTTGCGGCGCACGACGCCCGCCATGTCGACGCGCGTGGAACCGGTCATCACTCCCAGGCCGGTTTTCGGATCAGCGAGCGCGACCGCCTTGGCGCTGTAGATCACATTCTTGCTCGGCAAACAGGCCACATTCGGGCACGATCCGCCGATCATCGATCGTTCCACCACGACGGTCGTCTCGCCCTTCTTCGCCAAATTCCAGGCGAGGATCTTGCCCCCCTCGCCGCTGCCGATCACCAAATTATGATAGTGTTCGATTGCCATCTTGAACTCCCGGTGAGTGACCACAGTGAGAGGCGCGGCGGGACGATCTGCAGGTTTCTCAAACGCCTCACTGGAACTCGACTTCAACCAGTGAAAAGTCGTCTCTGAAATCGGGCGACCCTTGCAGGGCCCGAGCTTGACGCAACACCCGCTCGACACGCGAACCTGGCTCGTCGGCCGATTTGGCGAGCAAGTCAATCAGTCCGCCCACGTCGAGCATTCCGCCTTCTAGCTTGTCGACTTCCGAGACGCCGTCGCTGTAAATGTACAGTCGGCCGCCCGACACAATTCGCTCGCTCCGAGTTTCGAACGTTGCCTGGTCCGAGGCGCCGATCATCAAACTCGGCTCTCCCAACTTGATCGCCGCACTGGGGTGGCCATTGAGCAACAAAGCAGGCGGATGGCCGGCACTCGAGTAGCGCAGCGTTCGCGACGCCAGCTCAAAAACGCCGTACCAAATCGTGAAGAACTTGTTGTTGTGTTGTTCCATCGGAAAGGCGCGGTTCAAGCCGGCCAGGACTTCGGCCGGGTCGTGAAATCGTACCTCCGGCAACGATTGCCGGCGTAGCACGTCGTAGACCGCGATCGACAAGAGCGATGCCCCGACCCCGTGCCCACAGACGTCGTGCAAATAGATCGCCAGATGCCCGTCGTCGAGCCAGTGGTAGCCGAACATGTCCCCGCCGAGCTGAGAAGACGCCAGGAAGACCCAATCAGTTCGGATCGATCCCCGAAGTTTTGGCGGCAACAGCGAACGGATGTACGTGGCCGCTTCCGCCAATTCGGCCGCCAGGTGTTCTTGCGTGCGAAGCAGAACGTCTTTCGTCTCGATCAGCTCTCGCTGGGTATGAATCAGATCGACCAGATTCAACTCGTGTTCTGCCTGGCCAGCGAATTCAGCCAGCAGCCCCTCTTCGGCCGTGGTGAGCGTGCGTGGCGTCGGAGCGGCGAGACACAAGGTGCCGACGTTATGGCCGCTGGGACCCCGCAGAGGATGGCCCGCGTAGAAACGAACTTTGGGCGGATTGACGACCAGCGGGTTATCGCGAAAACGGTCGTCGTCCAGTGCGTCGGCAATGATCAACGGTCCGTCGTGGAGGATCGTATGGGCGCAAAAGGAAACGTCGCGTCCGGTCGAATCGAACTGCAACCCGCACTTCGCCTTGAACCACTGCCGGTCGGCGTCGACCAACGCGATGTAAGCGATGGGAACGTCGTAGACGCGGGCGGCCAAACGCACGATGCGGTCGAAGCGTTCTTCCGGCGCCGTGTCCAAGAGTTCGAGGGCACGCACGTCCGCCAGACGATCGCTTTCGTCGACGGGGACGGGAGCGGAAATCATGGCAGACCTCTGGGGTAAAATCACTGGGTCGCGTTCGCAGACGAGATTTTACCGCAAACTTGCCAGCCCAACACGGCTTGGGGCTGAGTGGCCGGTGGCCGTTAATACAGGTCTCTTCGAGACGCCTGTTTGACTGCGATACCCACACCAAGTCCAATCTGTGTGAGGCGGACAATCTTGCGCGAGGAAGATTACGGACGAAACGCGATTGCTCTGTGCCGACTCGAAAAAAGGACGCCATGCACGAATTCCACTTTACTCCCAACGAATCTTGGGACAGGAACGCGCTGCTGGCTGACCTGCGCAAATTGCACGAAGCCAGTTCGACATTTTGGGAAGGCTTCAGCACCACGGAGTTCTTCACCGCGGTGGGGAGCGGGTGGACGCCGGCAGGCAACGTGCGTCATTTGAACAAAGCGATTCAGCCACTTACCCGAGCACTGCGGTTACCACGTTTCGTGCTTCGCGTGTTATTCGGCAAGCCGCGGAATCCGTCCCGCACCTATGCCTCGCTGCGAGACAAATACCTGGCAACGTTAAAGCAAGGTGCCGGTGCAGGATCGTTCGCTCCCGAGCCGAGCCAAGCGCACAAAAACGACGCCGATCAACGCTCGCGACTGATGTCTAAGCGGGGCGAGCTGTCGCAGCAGTTATGGAGTGCCGTCGGCAGTTGGCGCGAAGAAGACCTGGACCGATACCTGTTGCCTCATCCCCTGCTCGGCAAGTTAACGATCCGAGAAATGCTCTTCTTCACGCTCTATCACAATTATCATCATGTACAGAGTCTGGCGACGCGTTTACGTGGAGAGCAGGTCTCTGCCGTGGGTCCCTGACAGGAATGAAGGCAATCTAAAGTCGGGGTTGCGGCGTGCCTTAGAACTGTTGCCAAGCCGAGGCGCCCTTATGGACACACGGAATTTGCTTGATGAGATCAAGGCCCGTTTGCCGCAGAAGGGACCGCTGTCTCCGCTCGTGGTCGCCGGTCTGACGGGCATTTTGATCTGTCTGGCGGTCGTGGGAGTGGCGTCGTCGATCTTGTTTCACCGCCACGCGGAGGCCGCTCCGCCGCCGAACGCGGCTTCGAGTGATCCGCCTCCATTGGCAGCGCCGGCGACAGCAGCGGCTACTCTGCCGTCGCATCGGGAGAAGAGTGAGCCGGTCGCGAGTGCGTTGCAACAGACGTCGCTCGGAGAGGCGGTTGGGCAATCGAACGATGTGGTTGTCGCCTCCCCACCGGCAAAGTCGAATCAGCCTCCGGCTCTCGGGGTCGGGAATACGGTCGATCGGCTGGAGGCGCCGGTGGTGCTCCCCAAAGGGATGCTGGCCTTTCTCAATGGTCTCGATCTGCTCGCTTCCTTTCAGCCGCGCAAGGCGATCGACGTTCTAAATCAGGCCATCGAAGCCGATCCGGAAAACGCCGACTTTTACACGGCTCGAGGAGCCGCATACGTCGTGTCCGAAAAAATGCAGCAAGGGCTCCCCGACTTAGAACGAGCGATGCAGCTCAAGCCGGAGAGTGTTCTGGCCAGCCGGCTGACTCGCTTGGCCTATCTGATGTTGGGCGACCAGCTCAAGGCCTCCAAGTTCTACGGGCACGGCTCGACCGAGTCCCTCGACTTTCTCATCGGAGAGGTCGGCAACGGCTACGGAAGCCGCAGCAGGGCGCGGCAGTATCGTTATCAGCAAGATCCTCGCTCCAAGCAGCAAACGTCTGCCGCAATTCAGAAACTCCGAACGGTCTCTTCGACGGTCGCCCACTCGTTTCAGACCGACAATGCGGCCTCGACACAGGCGCTCTTCGCAATGGGAGTGGAGCAACTTAACGGCAAAGACTTCGCCGCCGCGCGGCGGAACTTGCGTAACGTGATCTTGAACAATCCGAACGATTGGACCGGCCGTTACTACTACGCGCGCAGCCTGCAGGGTCTGGGTGATTTCGAGTTGGCGCGGAATCAACTCACGTACGTGCTGTGCTGGAAGCGATTTCTTCCGGAAGCGTTTGCGGCTCGCGCGCTGTGCGCGGCCAAGCAAAATGACATCAAGCGTGCGCGCGCCGACCTCGAGACGGCCAAAAAACTTGACCCAGGGGGCGTGGCGGAAGCTGAGGCCGCCGTCGCCCAAGCCCAACCATCATCCGCCGGCCCTCAAAGGGATGCCGCCAGCTGGGACCAATTGTTGGTTAGCGCCAAACAAGCGGAGTCTTTTGATGCGCTGACGGCGGCCGCTCTCAACTTGCGCCACAGCGTGAATGCTCACCGGCTACGGGCCGACGAAGTTTACCAGGATCGGTTGCACGAACTGGCAGCCGCGGCGCGGGCCGAGCCGGGCAACGCCGACCGTCTGGCCGACGTAGCCGAGTTTCTGCGCGACAACAACGACGTCCGCGGGTTACGCGTCTCGCTCAACGGTGCGGTCCATTCGTTTCGTCGACAGACGGCAGAGACCGCCCGCTGGGAGCTGGAACTGGCCTTCCAATTGACAACCGAAGGTTTGAACGCCGACCCGAAGCACGCGCGCTCCTGGGCGCTGCGTTCGGGTCTCCTCTTGCACGACGGCAAATTGGAGGAGGCCGAGCAGGCCGCCAACTCGGCCGTTCAGTTCGGACCGTCCGTAGTCGCCGGGCATATGGCACTCTCGGACTGCTTTAAAGAGCGCGCCTCGCGCTTGCGCGCCCGAGCCGTGCAGCTGCGGACGCCCAAAACGGGCTCACGCCTGGTGAGGGTCGTGAATCAACAGGGGCAACAGATTCGCACCGAGACGCAAACGTACCTCATTCCCCCGAGCCCTGAGGATCTCGCCAAGGCCGCCGAGTGTGATCGCGAGGCGGCCCAATACCAGGAGAAGGAACGGGTCTGTTTGAACAACGCGCTGGCCTCCGCCAAAGGGACGAAGGACGAGCCGTTCTATCAAGCGCTCTTATCGTTTCTGAAGCAGGATTACGCCGGCGCGCGGCCCTGGCTCGAAAAGGCGATCGCGGAAAAGCCGGACGACGCCAAGCTGCACCGCAGCCTGTCCAGTTGCCTGAAGTCGCTGGGCCAGGACAAGGAGGCACTGGAAGAGTTTTCGCGAGCCATCGATCTGGAGCACACGACTGCCGAAGTCTGGCTCAACATCGCGTGGATCAAGCTGGAACAAAGCGATTGGAAGGCAGCTCGCGAGGCGCTCCGTCGCGCGCGGGACACCGATCCTGCCGATGCGCGAGTGGCCGCCTACTGGGGGGTTCTGGCCGAATTTGATACGACGGAAGGACCCAGTCCGGCGGCGGCCCTGCAGGTGGCACTTGCGCAGGAGGAAGCCCGAGCCCGAGATGATCAAACCAGTTTCCTGCCGACGGCGGCCTCTGCGCCGCCTCTGAGCCCGGAGGATCTCGGTTTGACGGTGATGCTCCGTTTAAAGGCGGCCCGGGCCGTGTTTCGGACCAATCCCCAACAAGCGGCCGAATACTATCTGGCCAACGTGGACGCCGAACGACGCCTGAGCGAGTGGAATCTCGCCAAAAGTGTTTTCTCCGCGATGTTGCCTTGGCCCAAGCGCGAAGCGAAACAGAACTCGACTCCGATGCCGCTGGTGGCAGTGCTCAAGAACAACCGTATCTTCGCCGGTCAGGCGTTGCTCAACGCGGATCGTCCCCAGGACGCCGCCCGGCAATTCGCGGCAGCCGAGAACTTCGCCAACCGACTCCCGGCCGGCGGCACGGCCTATCTCGAGTTTGAACTCGAGCCGCAATACGTGCCGTTCCGTGTTTCGTCGATGCCGATCTACGTGAAGCTGCTCAACGCGGAGTTGTTAGTGCAGCGCGGCCTGAAAGATCGCGCCCGGATGGAGCTGCAGCAGGTCCGTTACTATCTCGCGAACCGGACTCAGGAGCAGCGAACGATGCAGGATGATCCCATTCCCGGCCTTTATGAGCGCCTCGCACCGACCGTCGGACTGCAGTAATCGATTCTGGGGTAGCTGACGTTGGTTTTGATGATGTGAACGTCATTTGTTGACAAGAAGCTGTCAGGATCACATTCTGAGGGTTCCAGGGGGTCCGCTTGGAGCCTCCTAATCGTCGAGAGTACATGCTCTCGCCGAAACCCGTAATCGCGCTCGAACGAGGTGACTCGATGAACGAAACGTGGCTCAAACCAACTGCTGAAGAGCTTTGCGTGAACGGCGAATGCACGGCCTACTCGGGCGTCGATGCACCTCGGCGAGTTACCGAAGACGCTTCGACAACGATTGCCGGGCCGGCGTTGATGGGTTCGGCCCAAGCGTCGTAGCGCAGTCTGCCGTGAAAATCCGTCTTCTGGGTACGGCGGCCGGCGGCGGCTTCCCGCAGTGGAATTGTGCCTGCCCGAATTGTGACGGAATCCGACGAGGAACAATCCGCGCGCGTCCGCGCCGCGAATTCTGCGTGGCAGTGACCGGCAACGATCGCGACTGGTTCCTGATTAACGCGCCACCCGACGTACGCGCCCAGCTGGAATCCTTTTCGGCGCTGACCCCTAGCGAGGCCACTCGTTCGACGCCGATCGCGGGGGTGCTGCTGACGAGCGCGGATCTCGACAACGTGCTCGGTCTGATGACCCTGCGTGAGGGACCTGCTCTCGCTATTTATGCGACGGCCGGCACTCGACAGGCGTTACAGTTGGGATTCTCGCTGCCTCCCCTGCTCGAAAAGTACGCGGGTGCTCGTTGGCACGAACCGCCGCCGACGCGTTCGCCGCTGTGCACTCGTGACGGACGCCCCAGCGGTGTTGAGTGCGAGGCGTTTCTTGTCGACCGTCATCCGCCACGCTATTTGGGCTCTCGGGGCGCAGAGGCGTTCGGAGACCGTGTGGGATACGTGATCACCGATTCGATCACGCGTGCCCGTCTGGTTGTCCTGCCTGGATTCTCGGCGCTCGATGCGGCTCTTCGTGATCGAATCGCCGACTGCGATTTGTTGCTGCTGGATGGCTCGTTCTGGAGCGAGGACGAGTTGCAACGCCAAGCCACCGGAGCGCGGTCTGCGGCCGCAATGGGCCACCTTCCGGTCGGTGGCGCGGGCGGCAGTTTGAACATTATCAAGACTTTGAAGGCACGTCGCACGATTTACGTACACGTGAATAACACGAACCCGATGTTGAACGAGGAATCTACCGAGCATGCAGCCGTTCGCGCTGCGGGCGCAGAAGTCGGCTATGATGGGCTCGACATCCTGCTGTGAACGAAACGTGACCGACGACCTCGAAGAACTCTGGAATCGGGACAACTTCACCGCAAAACTGCGCGCCGTCGGCGAGCGCAGCTATCACGATCGGCATCCCTTCCACTCGCAAATGAATGACGGGCTGTTGACGCCACCGCAGATTCGGTGCTGGGTCGCGAATCGGTTTCACTACCAGCGGCATCTGCCGATGAAGGACGCGGCCATCATCGCAAACTGTCCCGAGCCCGACGTGCGCCGAGCCTGGCGTCAACGGTTGATCGACCAAGACGGGTTGAACTCGGGCGAGGGCGGGATCGAAGCCTGGCTGCGGCTGGCGGAGGCGACCGGATTGACGCGCGAAGAAACGTGGGACGCGCGGCACGTCGTGCCCGGTGTGCGAGCGGCCGTCGCGTCGTATGTCGAACTCGCGCGAACGCGCCCGTGGCCCGTCGCCGTGGCGTCGTCACTGACTGAGCTGTTCGCGCCCGACCTTATGGCCACGCGCGTCGCCGCCTTCCGACAGCACTACACCTGGATTCCGACCTGGGGACTGCAGTACTTCGATTCGCGGATCACACTTGCCAGAAAAGATTCTGAGTATGGGTTGAGCACGACGCTCGCCCGTTGCGACACGCCGGCCCTGCAGCGCGCGGCGGTGGAGGCCTTGGCCGAAAAGTGTCGCATCTTGTGGGCGATGCTCGACGGCATCGCGCAGGCGTGCGATCCGCGTCTCGCGGAATCGATCGATGTCTGACCGCTGCGACGACCGCCCCGCTCTGGCTCGCAAGACGCGCTTCCGCCGAGATCCTCTTACCGGCCAGCCCTTGCTGCTGTTCCCGGAAGGCGTGCTGCGGCTCAATTCCTCGGGAGCCGCAATCCTCGCCCTGTGCGACGGCCGACGCTCGGTGCGAGAGATCGTGAGATCCTTGCGCGATCGTTTTCAGAGCCGTACCGACGAGGTTGCCAAAGACGTAGACGTCTTTTTCAGCGATCTTGATCGTCGCGGTCTGCTCATTTGGAATGCGGCACCCGAGAACGTGATCGCCGTCTCGGCCGCTTCGAGCCTGCCGCCGCAACCGTTGAGTTCCGACAACGAGTACCGACCGCTCGGATTGCTCGCCGAACTCACATATCGGTGTCCTTTGGGCTGTCCCTATTGTTCCAACCCGACCGCCTTGCGTCACAACGGCGCCGACCTGTCGACGGAGGACTGGGACCGAGTCATCCGAGAGGCGGCCGAGCTGGGTGTTTTGCACGTGCATTTTTCGGGAGGCGAGCCGATCCTACACCCGGGGTTGCCGCAGCTGGTGGCCACGGCTCGAGCGTCCGGCCTTTATTCGAACCTGCTCACGAGCGGCATTCCGTTCTCTCGCGCGACGGCCGAAACGCTGCGATCCGCCGGCCTCGACCACGTGCAGCTGAGCCTTCAGTCCGACGAAGCATCGTTGGCGGATACGATTGCCGGCCGCCGAACGCACGATGCCAAGCTCGAGGCGGCTCGTTTGATTCGCGAACTCGATTGGCCGCTGACTCTGAACGTCGTTCTGCACCGTGCGAACATCCAACGCCTGCCGCACCTGATTGCACTCGCCGAAGAACTTGATGCCGACCGACTCGAATTGGCGAACGTCCAGTTTTACGGTTGGGCTCATCGCAATCGATCGACCCTGCTTCCGGACGCCGGCGCGTTGCGTGAAGCGGCAGCTTGCGTGGCGGCGGCGCGCGACCGGTTGCAAGGGCGATTGCGAATCGACTATGTGCTTCCCGATGCGCTGGCCGATCGGCCGAAACCCTGCATGGAGGGCTGGGGACGACGATACCTCACGATTAATCCTCAAGGAGATGTCCTCCCTTGCCCGACGGCGTCCTGCATCGAATCGCTGCGTTTCGACAATGTCAGACAGCGATCGTTGCGCTGGATCTGGGAGGAGTCGGAAGCCTTCAATCGCTTCCGAGGCACCGCCTGGATGCCCGAACCCTGCCGCAGTTGCGAATTGCGACACCAGGACTTCGGCGGCTGCCGCTGCCAGGCCGCCCTACTCACCGGCGATGCGAACAATACCGACCCGGCCTGCTCACTCGCGCCGCACCGCTCGAAGCTGATCGAGGCGTTTCAGATCGCGCAGCCGGTCGTCACTGAGGCGCCGTTCGCTTACCGCAGATATCCGGTGGCGGCGTCGGCCAGCGACGCCGTTGCAGGGATCGCTGTCTCGCCATCTGACTAAGGTCAATCCGCCACTAGCGAGTGCTGTAGCGAACAGACTCATGCGGACTGCGAGTGGCCTAAGGGAGTGCTAAGATGTCCGAGTTCCAACGTAGACAGTTTCTAACGGGTGCAATGGACCTGGCTGCAGGCGCCGCGACAACGCTTGCCGCAAAAAGGCCGCTGAAGGAGGCGACGACAGCTTCATGAGCAACGTCCCAGACCCGTTGTTGGCAGACAAAGAATTGCCCACGTTCAAGTTTGCGCTTGAGAAGTCCAAGGGCAAGGTCATCGGCGGCAGCTCGGGAAAGGAAGCGACGGTCGAGCAACTTCCGATCTCCAAGGGAATCGCCGGCGTGTCGATGCGATTGGAACCGGGCGCGATGCGCGAGCTCCACTGGCATGCCACGGCCGCCGAATGGGCATTCGTCCTGGACGGGCGGGTGCGGACCACGGTCATCGATCCGCAGGGTTGCGCCGAAACGAGCGACTTCAAGCCCGGGGATGTCTGGTTCTTTCCCCGCGGCTACGGGCATATGCTCGAGTGTTTGGGGAATGAGCCTTGTCACTTCATCCTGATTTTCGACAACGGCTACTTCTCCGAATTCGGCACGTTCAGCATCACCGACTGGCTGGGCCACGCTCCCAAGGCCCTCTTGGCGAAGAACTTCGGCGCGCCGGAATCGACGTTCGATGAATTTCCGACAAGCGAAGTTTATTTCGCGCGCGGATCGGTGCCCCCGTCGACGCCGGCCACGCCGCTTCAGGGCTTCAATCCGCCAGCACTCAGCCACAAGTACGAGCTTCTCGAGCAGCCCCCGCATCGCGTCTTCAAGGGGGGACGGGAATGGCGCGTCGATTCGAGTCGCTTTCCGATCTCGACGACAGTCACCGGCGTGATTCTCGACCTCGATCCCGGAGCTTTGCGGGAGTTGCATTGGCATCCCAACGCCGACGAATGGCAATATCTCATCGAAGGCAACGTCAGCGTCACGATGTTCGGGTCGCACGGCCGGTTTCGGACCGAAACGCTCGAAAAGGGAGACGTTGGCTACATTCCCCTGGGATACGGTCACTCGATCGAGAATATCGGCACAAAGAGCTGCCGCGTTCTGATCGGATTCAATAGCGGCGTTTACGAAGCCATCGACTTGTCTCAGTGGATTGCCGGCAATCCGCCCGATGTGTTGGCCACCAACTTCAGCAAGCCGCCGTCGTTGTTTGCGTCATTTCCGCACAAGGACGTGTTCATCGCGGAACCGCGCGGACTCGAGAAGTAGCCCGAGACCTGCGAGAGAAGCCGATCGATGACCGAGTCTAAGTCGGAGCGACCAACTGACGTGAATTCTTCCACGCCTTGCCCCTGTCCCTCCGATGCGGACCATGATCGCGAAGTTCCGGAAATCGACCTGCTCAGCCCGCTGACGATTCGCGGCGTCACCTTCCGCAATCGGATCGGCGTCTCCCCGATGTGCCAATATAGCGCGTCCGAGGGTTTCGCGAACGACTGGCACCTGGTCCACCTTGGCAGCCGCGCCGCGGGCGGGGCGGCTCTCGTGGTGGTCGAAGCCACGGCCGTGACCCCAGAGGGCCGCATCACGCCCGGCGATACGGGCATCTGGGATGACGAGCACGTCGCTCCGTTGGCCCGAATCGCCACTTTCGTCCAAAGTCAGGGCGCTGTGGCCGGAATCCAATTGGCGCACGCGGGGCGAAAGGCAAGTTGCGATCTGCCGTGGAAAGGCGGCGCTCGCCTGAAAACTGCAGACGTCGGGGGCTGGCCGGTCGTCGCTCCGAGTCCCATCCCGTTCCAAGAGGAAGATCCCGCGCCGCATCCGCTCGACAGTGCGGGCATCGACGCGACCGTCGCCGCCTTCGAGGCCGCCGCGCGCCGTGCCATAGCCGCCGGCTTCAAGGTGATCGAGATCCACTCCGCTCACGGCTATCTGCTGCACGAGTTTCTTTCGCCGCTGAGCAATCGGCGGCAGGACGAGTACGGCGGCAGCCTGGAAAATCGGATGCGTCTGCTGCTGCGTGTGGCGAGCCGCCTGCGACAGCTGATAGCCGCTGAACTGCCCCTATTTGTGCGGATCTCGGCCACCGATTGGACCGACGGGGGTTGGGACATTGATCAATCGGTCGCTCTCGCCCTGCGGCTAAAGGATCTCGGCGTCGATCTGATCGATGTATCCTCAGGCGGCATGGTGCCGCGGGCCAACATCCCTGTCGCCAAGGGCTACCAAGTCCCCTTTGCCCGACGGATCCGTAGTGAAGCCCGGATCAAGACTGGTGCCGTTGGGCTGATCACGGAGCCCAAAGAGGCCGACGCGATCATCACGGGGGGCGATGCCGACCTGGTCTTTCTCGCCCGAGAGTTCCTGCGCGAACCCTACTGGGCACTTAAAGCCCAGCACGAACTCGGGGCCGAACCAGACTGGCCCATCCAATATGGGTACGCCGTGAAACGCCGGGCGAAGTAATTAGACGCCCGTGATCGGCCCTCGTGCGATCGCCCTCAGACCGATCGTCCCGTTGGGAATTGCGAAATCGCCACCACAGGCAACGGGCCAGAGATGGAGGTCTGCGGGAGCCACCGAGGTCAAATGGCCGTAGAATATCGCCCTGCCCGAGTTCCAACCGAGGCGCAACCCATGGCTAAGCACGATGACGTTGAACAAATCGCTCGATTCAAGGCTGCGTTGGATCAGTTCGTCGAACGGATCGCCGAGGATCGCTATGTGCTCGCCGTCGTCCTGGTGGGAAGCTTGTCGACGGAAACGATCTGGCATCGCGAATCGCTGGGCCTGTGGATCATCGAAGCGGACGGAGTCAGCCGCCGCCTGCCGAGCGATGGCAAAGACGAACGCGTCTTCCGCATCCTGGTCGAAAACGGAATCAACATTCACGCCGAAGTGATTCCGCGCAGCCGCTTCAAGCAAATGGTCGAAGGGGCGTCTCGGACGGCCTTTTCCTGCAACTTCTTCGCCGTGCGGGAGATTGTTTACAGCAAGGATCCCTCGATTGAAAGTTGGTTCAAGAAGGCGAACAGCGTGGCGACGAAGGACCAAGAGCGAGAACTGCTGACCTTCTCGACGTGGACCATCCATGCGCATCGACACGCGCGAAAGCGGCTCGAGATCAAGGGAGATATCGAGCTGGCGGCTCAGGAAACGCTGGGGGCCGCGCATAGCGTGGCACACACCGAAATCATCCGCAAAGGCCAGGTGTGTGAAGAGGATGTGATTTATCGCGCGATTGAGGGAGCGCCCCAGCTTTTTCAGACGATTTATCTCGACGTGCTCGCCAACCGCAAAAATCGCCGCGTGCTCTCGAAGGCGCTCGATGCGATCGACGGCTATTTGGACGAACATTATCGGGCTCACCTGAAACCGCTGCTCGGCTATCTCAAGAAGCAGAACCGGCTGGTGCCTTTGTCTGAGATCAGCGATCAATTTGCGTTCTCACAGTTGCACCCGTGGCACTTGGAATCTGCGTGCGAATGGCTGGAGCGCAAAGGGTTGCTGCAGAAACTGTCCGCCCCGTTTAAGCTGACCAAGCGCAGCCAGGAACGGGTCGAAGAGCCGGCGTATTTTCTCGACGTCTAACGCTGTTAGCCCTTACGCTCTACGTATGCGAACAACAATCCAGATTCACGGCGCGCGCGAAAACAACCTGCAAAATGTCGACGTCGAGATTCCGCGCGACAAGCTGATCGTGGTCACCGGCGTGAGCGGGTCGGGCAAGTCGTCGCTCGCCTTTGACACGATCTATGCCGAAGGCCAGCGGCGTCTGCTGGCGTCGATGTCCACGTTTGCCAAAAGATTCGTCGGCCAACTGAAAAAGCCGGATGTCGATTTCGTCAACGGCCTGTCGCCGGTCGTGTCGATCGATCAAAAGACCGTCGGTTCCAATCCCCGTTCGACGGTCGGCACGATGACCGATATCTCGGACTACCTCCGGATGCTGTTCGCCACGATGGGAACGCCGCATTGCCCATTGTGCGGAGAGGCGCTCGCGATTCGCACGCCGCATCAGATGATGGAACATCTGCTATCCCTGCCGAAAGGGACCGAGGTCGAAGTGCGCGCGCCGGTCTACAAGATTCACGGCGAGGATTACGAATATTTGTTCGAGCAGATTCGCGTCAACGGCTACCGTCGGGCACGCATCGACGGTAAGCCTCGCGACCTGGGAGACCACATCGAACTCGACGAAGAGCAGGAGCACTTGGTCGAGGCTGTGATCGATTCGTTCGTGGTCGGTCCGGGAATCGATCATCAGGTCGTCACTTCTTTGGAGCACGGACTGAAACTGGGAGACGGCCTGCTTGGTTTTCATATCCTGAAGCCGAAGCAGCTGGGCAAGGAACACAAGAAGTTTTACGACGGTTTCGGCTGCGCGAAACATCGAATAGTCGCGGGCGAGATGCATCAGGCCCAATTCACGTTTAACGACCCAGCCGGCGCGTGTCCGACGTGCGCGGGCATCGGTACGGCGATGCGCGTCCATCCGTCGCTGCTGGTGCCCGATCCCAAGCGATCCTTGAACGACGAAGCGTTCGTCAAGGCCGCGATGAGCAACAGCCCCGATAGCTGGGGCGGCCGGATTCTGCATAGCCTCGCCGCCCACTACAAATTCAGCCTCGATACGCCCTTCAAGGATCTGGCCGAGAAGCACGTCCAAGTGCTGCTTTACGGCACCAAGGGAGAACAGTTCGAGGTCATTCTGCCGCCAGGGGCGAAGATCGGGCAGCAGCACGCCGGCAAGAAGATGAAATTCAACGGCGTGGTGAATCAGTTGGAGCATCACTATCGCCAATACCGCAAGCAGGGCACGTCGAACGCCGGAATGGATGAGTACCTCAAGAAGGTAATGGTCGAGTACGACTGCCCGGAGTGCGGCGGCGCCCGTCTGAAGCGCGCCCGCCGCCTGGTCACGATCAGCGACCGCAATCTCTTCGAGGTGGGCGAGATGCACCTCGTCGAGCTGCTCAAATTCCTGAAATCGATCAAGCCGACGGCCCGACAGCAGGCGATCGCCGAAACGATCGTGCGCGAAGTGGCCACGCGATTGGAACTGTTGAACGCGATCGGGCTCGATTATCTCAGCTTGAATCGCCGTTCATCGACCCTCTCGGGTGGGGAATCGCAACGCATCCGGCTGTCGTCACAAATCGGGTCCGGCCTGATGGGAATGCTTTACGTGCTCGACGAACCCAGCATCGGCCTGCATCCCAAAGACAACGTCAAAATGATCGAGACGCTGAAACGGCTGCGCGATCTCGGCAACACGGTGATTGTGGTTGAGCACGACGCCGACACGATTCGGGCGGCCGATCATATCGTCGAAATCGGCCCGGGTCCGGGCGTGCATGGCGGAAGAATCGTGGCCGACGGGCCCTTGAAGCAAGTTCTGAAAGACGGCAAGTCGCTCACCGGACAATATCTCAGCGGCAAGAAGACGATCGCCAGGCCAAGCCAGCGCCGACCGCCGAGCGGCAAGTCGATCGTGGTGCGTGGCGCGCGGCAGAACAATCTGCAGAACATTCGCGTTGAAATCCCGCTAGAGCAATTCGTCTGCGTCACCGGCGCGTCCGGATCGGGCAAGAGTTCGTTGATTCACGAGATCGTCCATAAACGGCTGTATTCGCTGCTCTACGACAGCCGCGTCATGGCGGGCGATCACGACGAACTCATCGGCAGCGAGCACATCACCGACGTGATTGACGTCGACCAATCGCCGATCGGCCGGTCATCGCGTTCCAATCCGGCGACTTACATTGGCTTTTACGACGCGATTCGCACGCTGTTCGCCGAGACCGATCAGGCCAAACAGTGCGGCTTCACCGCCTCGACCTTCAGCTTCAATGTCAAAGGCGGCCGTTGCGAGGAATGCACGGGCGAAGGGTCGATCACGACGCAGCTTTCGTTCATGCCCGACGTGGAAGTCATCTGCCCAACCTGCAAAGGGGCGCGCTACAACCAAGACACGCTCGAAGTCAAATACCACGGCAAGAACATCGCCGAAGTTCTCGACATGTCGATCGAGGAAGGAGTCGCATTCTTCGACGATGAACCGACGATCGCCCGCAAAATCGGCGTCTTGAACGAGCTTGGGCTGGGATACCTCAAGCTGGGCCATCCCTCGACGATTCTCTCCGGCGGCGAAGCCCAGCGCGTCAAACTCGCGGGAGAACTTGCCAAGCTCAAGCGCGGCAAGCACAACTTGTACATTCTCGACGAGCCGACGACCGGTCTACACTTTGCCGACATCGATCGCTTGTTGGAAAGCTTGAACCGCCTGGTCGACAACGGGCATTCGGTGGTGGTGATCGAGCACAACCTCGACGTGATCAAGACGGCCGATCATGTCATCGACCTGGGCCCGGAGGGCGGGCACAAGGGTGGCGAATTGATTGCGTGTGGCACCCCCGAACAAATCGCGGCGTGCAAAGCCTCGTACACGGGCAAGTTCCTCGCGGAGGTGCTGCGATCTTAAGATGTGTTCGCGTCGCCGCGCACCCGCAAATACAATCCAGGGGTACGTCGGTGAGAGTTATCAAACATCTCGAGCCCGTCCTGATCGCCGCAGTCAAATCCGTTGTCGTCCGCATTGGGTGCCTCTGCAGGTCGACCGATGGAAGAGATCCTCGACGAACTGCCGCTGTTACCGGTGGTGAGAGCCGCGATTCTCGATCGAGAGGGGGTGCTCGGCGCCGCACTGAGCGCAGCGTTGCAATACGAAGCCGGTTGCAAGAGACTCGCTGCTGATACGCGATTTCCGCCGGCGGCAATCAGCCGAGCGTACGTCGACGCCGTGAATTGAACGGATCAGCTGTTTGACAAGATAGCCACGTGCGTGGCATGAATTCCGCGTATCGGGCGACACTTTGAGGCTCAGAGCGTCGACCGAAACGGCAAGAGTCAGACGCTCCAAATGGACGACCCTGGCAACACGGAGACCAACATGAGCAACTTCGACCAACAGCTGCACAAGATCAAAACACAACCCGGTTTCATTTCGGCTCTCGATCAGAGCGGCGGCAGCACGCCGGGCGCGTTGCACCATTACGGGATCAAAGACGGTGCCTGGTCCAATGACGAGGAAATGCTGGCCCTCGTGCATCAAATGCGCACCCGCGTCATCACCAGTCCGAGCTTCACGGGCGCGCGAATTCTCGCCGCCATCCTGTTCGAAAACACAATGGACAGGGACATCGAAAAACAGCTGAGCGCCGACTATCTCTGGAACGTGAAACAGGTTGTCCCTTTTCTGAAAGTGGACAAAGGCCTGGAGGCCGAGAAGGACGGCGTGCAGTTGATGAAACCCGCGCCGCAGCTCGCTGCCCTGCTTGAGAAGGCCCGGTCGAAACGCATCTTCGGAACCAAGATGCGCTCGGTGATCAAGCAGGCCAATCCTGACGGCGTCAAGAACATTGTGAAACAGCAGTTCGAATGGGCCGGCCAGATCAGTGCGGCTGGTCTCGTGCCGATCATTGAGCCAGAGGTTGATATTCACTGTCCGGACAAATCCAAGGCCGAGGAGCTGCTCAAGGCGGGGATTCTGGCGAAGCTCAACGAATGGCCGGCGAGTTCCCCGGTCATGCTCAAGCTCACCCTGCCCAATCGAGCCGACTTCTACGCCGATTTCGTCGGTCATCAAAAGGTCGCGAGGGTGGTGGCTCTGTCGGGCGGCTACTCGCAGAAAGAAGCGAACGACCTTTTGCGCAAAAACCACGGCGTCGTGGCGAGTTTTTCCCGCGCGCTGCTCGAAGGATTGACCGCGCAACAGTCCGATGCCGAGTTCAATGCCGTGCTCGATGCGTCCATCCAGAGCATCTTTGAAGCGTCCATCACCTGACGGTCCAGATTCAAGCCGTCAAGGCGCTCGGTAATCCTTCAGAAGTGTTCGGGGATGAATTTGAACGGGTAGTCGGGGTCCTTGTAGCCTTCGGCCTTTTGGCGCTTCGGTAGCTTCACTTTTTCTCGCGGCAATTCCTTGTAGGGAATTCGACTGAGAATATGACGAATGACGTTCAGTCGCGCTCGCTGCTTGTCGTCCGACCGCACCACGAACCAGGGCGCCCACGAGGTGTCGGTCGTTTGGAACATTTCATCCCGCGCTCGCGAATAGTCGTACCAGCGGCTGTACGACTTGAGATCCATCGGCGAGAGTTTCCAGATCTTGCGCCCGTCGTGGATTCGACCCTCCAATCGGCGCGTCTGCTCTTCGGGACTGACCTCTAACCAATACTTCAGCAGCACAACGCCCGATTCGACGATTGCCTTTTCGACAGAAGGGACATCCTGGAGAAAGCGTTTCGCCAGCTCGTCGGAGCAGAAACCCATCACTCGCTCCACGCCAGCGCGGTTGTACCAGCTGCGATCGAAGATCACGACTTCGCCCGCCGCCGGAAGGAGCGGCACATAACGCTGCAGATACATCTGTGATTTTTCGCGATCGGTCGGAGCAGGCAGGGCGACCACGCGGAACACGCGCGGGCTCACGCGTTCGGTAATGGCCTTGATCGTGCCTCCTTTGCCGGCGCCATCGCGGCCTTCGAAGAGGATGCAGACCTTGAGCCCTTTATGTCGGATCCACTCCTGTAGGTTGACGAGTTCTGCGTGAAGCGTCTTGAGTTCTGCGAGGTACTGCTTGCCCTTCAGCTTTTCGCGCGGGGAGGCGTCGACGGTCTTTGGCGATTTATCGTGTCCCATTTCGCGCCCCACATTTTGCAAACTCACCCTCTTGCAATTCGCTGCGCGCGAGTGTAAACCGGGGGCGTCGCTTAAAAAAGCAAAATCTTGTCCAATTCTGTCGCGGGCCTCGAACTGGATCTTCCGTCCGATCGGCCTCTTGTGCTTCGCTCGTTAATCGCTGTCATGCGATGACGCGCGCCGATGATCTTATATGCGGGGTGTTCGTGACTCGACCGACCATCGAGTCTCTTTGATTAGGTCTCGTCGCGACACTGAAGCGGAGCGCGAGACGTTCGTCTCCGAGACGCAAATGCCGTTGGGAGAATCAATTTCCCGACGTGGGATGGTCGCAGCCTACTAATCGCAGAGAGCAGCCGTCACGCAGAGCGATCGCCGTCAGTGGGACCGTGCCACTATGAAAGTCTCATCTCGCCACGCGTTCTACGCGCTGCTTGTCATCGCGCCGCTCGTATTCGCCGGCTGCAATCAATCGGACGCCGACTCGAGTGCACAGTCGTCCCCCACCGTCGTCGTTGTCAGCGCGCCGGTACAGGAATCAGTCGCCGATTACGTCGACTACACCGGGCGAACTGAGGCGGCGGAGAACGTGGAGATTCGATCCCGCGTAACGGGCTTTCTAAAGACGATTTTGTTCAAGGACGGGGCGGAAGTCGTCAAAGACGCCCCCTTGTACTTGATCGACGATCGCGAGTTCCAGGCCGACCTGGAGGCGGCGAAAGCGCAAGTCGCGACGGCTCTTGCCCACCAAGAAAAAGCGAACCTGGATTTCCAGCGCGCCGAGGCACTCAAGGCCAAGGGGGCCATCACGGCGGCCCAGTATGACCAACTGCTCGCCGACAAAAAGGAGGCCGACGCGCAGGTCCAGTCGGGCAACGCCAAGCAGGATCGAGCGCAGCTCAACGTCGACTTCTCAAAAATCGCGGCTCCGATCTCGGGAAAAATTAGCCGCAGCCAAATCACGGTCGGCAATCTCGTTACCGCGAACACCACGATCCTGACATCGATCGTCTCCGTCGACCCGATTTACGTCTACTTCGACATCGACGAACGGACCTTTCTCACGCTGACGAAACAAGTGCGCGAGGGCAAGCTCGAGGCACGCAAAGACCAGGCCCTCGCGGTCATGATGGGGCTGACGATCGACAAGGGGTATCCGCACGTCGGCACGATCGATTTCCTGGAGAATCGCATCAACCCGGCGACGGGCACCTTGCGCGTGCGAGGCACGTTCAGCAATCCGCGACCCGCCGTCGGCATCCGTGTGCTGGAATCCGGGTTGTTCGCGCGGATTCGCGTGCCGGTCGGAAAACCGAAACAGGCGCTGCTTGTCACCGAGCGGGCGATCGGCAGCGACCAAGGGCGCAAGTTCCTGTACGTCGTCAATGACAAGAACGAGGTCGTGTTCCGGCCCGTTGAGCTGGGTGCGATGCATGAGGGCTTGCGCGTTGTCACCGAGGGTCTGAGTGCTGGCGAACGAGTCATCATCGACGGGCTGCAACGCGTTCGGCCCGGATCTGTCGTAGCGCCCACGCCCGGCGAAATGCGAGGTCGGCCGGGCGAGGCCATCGCCGCGGCGTCTCAAAAGGCTCAGGAAGAGGCGCCGGGATCAGACAAAGGGCCTTCGGCAGCAAAGCCCGCCCACTAGAGGCAGGATCGGTCGCGCAACATGGCACGGTTCTTCATCGATCGACCCGTCCTCGGCGTCGTGATCTCCGCCGTGATCCTGTTGGCGGGATTAGCCGCCGTCAAAATCCTGCCGATTGCCCAATACCCGGAAATCACGCCGCCCACGGTGCAAGTCTCCTGCTCGTATCCGGGAGCCAGCGCGAAGGTCGTGCGCGACACCGTCGCCGCCCCGATCGAGCAAGAGGTCAACGGCGTCGAGCGGATGTTGTACATGTCGTCGCAGAGCACGAACGACGGCGGCTACAACCTGACGGTCACGTTCGAGCTGGGCACCAACCTCGATATGGCGCAGGTGCTCGTGCAGAACCGCGTCAATCTGGCGATGGCTCGCCTGCCCGACGCCGTGAAGGCTACCGGCGTTTCCACCAAGAAGAAATCGCCAAGCATCCTCCTCGTCGTGAATTTCACTTCGGAAGAAGATCCGAAGACGCACAAGCCTCTGTTCGATCAGCTCTACCTGAGTAATTTCGCCTCGATTCAGATTCGCGACGACCTCGCACGCCTCAAAGGCGTGGGCGACGTGTCGTACATGGGCCAGCAAGACTACAGCATGCGGATCTGGCTGGACCCCGAAAAGCTCGCGTCGAACAAGCTAACGGCGGGCGACGTCGTCAATGTGCTGAAGGAACAAAACGTTCAGGTGGCAGCCGGGCAGATCGGACAGCAGCCCGTGCCGACCGGACAGGATTTTCAGTACACGCTCACCACGTTGGGCCGGCTCGTCGACCCGGAGCAGTTCGAACAGATCGTCGTTAAAACGGGCACCTCTGGCCAGGTATTGCGCCTCAAGGACCTTTCGCGCAGCGAACTCGGAGCTAAAAACCAGGACACGCGCTGTACGCT
>Ga0210393_10000509_pt1 | contig 35020 bp, 34 predicted proteins | sample IncBWC27OmetaG_FD_160068 | JGI IMG/M metagenome (GOLD analysis project Ga0210393, IMG submission 160068) | Forest soil microbial communities from Barre Woods Harvard Forest LTER site, Petersham, Massachusetts, United States - Inc-BW-C-27-O ...
CGGGAGGTTCATCGAGTAATAGAGACACTCGGTCGGTGTAACAGTCTTGCTCTCGAGAATCACGTGGTCACCCATGGATTTCATGCCTAGCACCCCGATGCCGTTCTCGGTCAATACCGGCAAAACTCTCTTCTCGAAACTGTTGAAGTGAGCGTCCATCACGTTAAGAGGCATCTGAACCGCATCGAACTTGAATCCGTGCTTTGAGGCCGTGGCCAGCATCTGCAAATGAATGTCTGGACTCTTGTGGCCAGTGAACCCTATAAAACGGACCTTCCCCGCCTTCTGGGCTTCAAGCACAGCCTCCATTCCGCCACCTTGGGCAAAAACACGGTCTGGGTCGGAATCTCGAATCACTTCATGAAACTGCAGTAAGTCAACTCGATCGGTCTGCAATCTCCGCAGTGATTCATTGAGTTGGGCTGCTGCAGCGGTCTTGGTGCGGCCATCGATCTTGGTCATCAGAAAGGCCTTCCCGCGATAACCGTCGCGCAGGGCTTTGCCCATTCGAATCTCGCTCTCGCCGCCGTTGTAGTCCCAGCAATTATCCAGAAAGTTGATCCCTTCATCGATTCCTGTGCGAATAATCCGTATGCTCTCTTCCGGATCGCTCTGCCGAGCCAGGTGATACCCACCCAGCCCAATCAGCGAGACCTTTTCACCGGTGCGACCCAGCGGCCGATATGGAATGCCATTCTTACGATCTTCCGTTGCGGACGCGCCTAGCGTTCCGGCCATTAAGAGGGATGCGGCAGTCATGCCGAGAAACTCTCTCCTGCTGAAACCTGAGTCCTGATTCGCAAGGACGTTTTCTCGGACAGTCGACTTGGAACAATCCAAGCATGATTGATTGGAGTCATACTCATTGAGAGTCATTGAAAGACCTCCTGTGCAGACGCGTTCTGCGACTCTACCCGAATAGGTTGCTGCTCGAAAGCGGCAAATCGCGGACCCGTTTTCCTGTGGCGGCAAAAATCGCATTGCAAAACGCAGCCACAAACGGTGGCACTCCCGGCTCTCCGACTCCAGCCGGCGGCGCGGAGCTTTCCGTAATGTAGACATTGGTTTGAGCCGGGGCTTCGTTGATTCGGGCCACGGGATAGTCATTGAAGTTGGATTGCTGAATCACGCCATTCTTGGCCGTGATCTCCCCACTGCGTACGATGCTCGTGCCGAAGACCGCCGCGCCTTCGAATTGCGCGCGCGTTGCTTCCGGATTTACGACGAGTCCCGCATCCAGCGCTGTGTCAACGCGGGGGATGCGGATCTCGCCGTCATCCGTCACCTCCACCTCAACCACTGTAGCCACATAAGTCAAGAAACTGCGATGTGCGGCGAATCCAAACCCATGGCCCTTTGCGCTCTCCTTCTTGCCCCATCCGGATTTGTCGGCAACCATTTCGATAACCTTCCGCAAGCGTCCCGTTTCCCAGGGATAGGTTTTGTAATCCGCACCATAGTTCGGATACGCCACGTTGGTGAAGTCTAACGTACGAGGCGGCCCGACCAGGTCGAGCAGATACTCCACGGGATCGCGATTGGCGCGATGAGCCAGTTCGTCCGTAAAACACTGGACCGCGAATGCATGATAGATATTGGCCACGGATCGCAGCCAGCCTATTCGGACGTGAGCCTGCGCCGGACCGTTCTCGATGCGTATGTTGGGCAAATCGTAGGGAAGGTCCGTCCAACCCTGTGCGAGGTGCGGCGGATCTCCATAAACTGCATTTACGTCGAAGGTAGAGGTGATCGGTGGAAAGACTGATCTCTGCAGCCACGCCGTGGGTTTGCCCCTGTCATCGACAGCTGCCTTCATGTACATGGCAGCGACTGCGTTGTAATAGTCAAACTTGACGTCGTCTTCCCGGGTCCACACTACCTTTACAGGACGGCCCAACTTCTTGGACAAGACCGCAGCCTCGGCAACGTAGTCAGGCTTGGATTTCCTTCCAAACCCGCCGCCTAACAATGTGACGTGGCAAACCACATCCTCGATCGGAATGCCCAGTTCCGAGGACACGATCGCCTGCACAGCTTGAGGATTTTGTGTGGGCGCCCATGCCGTGACTCTCCCGTCCTTGAATTCCGCCAGCGCCACCATGGGTTCCATCGGCGCGTGGGCCAGTAGCGGAACGTAATAGTCGGCTTCCACTACATTATTGCCCGCGAGGAACTCTTTGTCTGAGTCGCCCACGCTGCGGATCAGCTTCCCCGGCTTGTGCGCAGTTTCCTTTAGTTCTTTCTTGTATTCAACGGAGTCGTAGGATTCGTTCGGCCCGTTGTCCCAAGTTATCTTCAGCTTCTTGCGTCCCTGGAATGCTGCCCAGGTATTGTCGGCAATCACCGCAACACCGCCCAAAGGCTGAAAGGCAGCAGGGGGCTTGAACGGATCGATCTTGACGGTCTGGTGCACTCCGGCGACCTTTAGCGCTTCCTGATCGTCAAGGGTTGTTATTTTTCCGCCAAACACCGGGGGATGCTCGATCGACGCGTAGACCATGCCATCCAGACGCGCGTCCATTCCATACATCGCCTTGCCCGTGCAGAGGTTTTCCAGGTCAACGCTGGTCATTCCCTTCCCGATATACCGCCACTCCGAGGGCTCTTTCAGCTTGACCTGTTCTTTCTTTGGGACGGCAAGGCGGGCAGCTGCGGAAGCGAGTTGCCCGTAGCCCACGCGCCGGCCCGTTGCCTTGTGAACCACAATATGCATCTCTGTGGAACACTCCGATGCAGGAACCTTCCACTGTATCGCCGCCGCCTGGATCAACATCCAGCGAGCCGCAGCACCGCACTCTCGCATGGTGTCATAGAATCGCCTCACCGATTGCGAACCGTCTGTGTTTTGGTCTCCGTATCGCTTATCGCCAATCGCCTGATCGATCTTCACGCGCTTCCAATCGGCGTCAAGCTCGTCCGCAAGAACAAGGGGCAAGGATGAACGGATGACCGTTCCCATCTCTGAGCGGTGGGCCACGATGTAGACAGTTCCATCCCGCTGAATCCCAACAAAAAGATTGGGATGAAAAGTCGTCCTGTCCGCTTCGGTCTGACCATCCGTCGTCTGTTCCTGCGCGAGCATCGGTGGGACAAACCGAACTGCGAGAATAAGCGCGCCCGCACCGAACGCGCCCTTGAGGAAGCTTCGCCGGCTTACATTTTCGATTTGCCTCATGCGATTTTCCCCGCGGCCGACTTGATCGCCTGGCGAATCCGTTGGTAGGTTCCGCAGCGGCAGATGTTACCTGCCATGGCGTCATCAATTTGCTGATCCGTAGGATGGGGAGTGGTCTTTAAAAAAGAAACAGTCTGCATGATCTGACCGGACTGGCAATATCCGCACTGCGGAACGTTCAGCGCCATCCAGGCCTGTTGGACGGGGTGGAGCCCATTTGCCCCGAGGTCCTCAATCGTCCGAATCTCGCTACCCGCCGCCGCGCTCATCGGAGTAATGCACGAACGGATTGCTTCACCGTTCTTGTGTACCGTGCAGGCACCGCACAGGGCGATGCCGCAACCAAACTTGGTTCCCGTCAGCCCAAGGATGTCACGCACGTACCACAGCAGGGGCATGTCGGGATCGCCATCGAAGCTGCGGTCTATCCCATTCACTTTGAGCTTCATCATTTGCTCCCCTTCCCCCCAGACCAGCATTCTGCGTGCCACGTTGCACGCCAGCCATTGGCGCAAATCCTAGCGGTGTATTTGGTTTCGATACGAGGAGAAAGGCAATCTTTCCCGTACGGTGTCCCTATTTCGACGCAAGTGTTGAAAGGCGGTCACCGCCGTCAGGGCCCTCACCTAGCCTTTCGTTGAAAGTATACGCACCCCACAGTGGCAAGGAAGTTGCTGCTCCTCAGGAGCGGCTGACCTCATTATTATGCTCGCGCTGCACTCTCGAACTGCGAAGGCGAGCAGCCGCCGCCGGAGGAGTTATTTTGAAACTCGGTACTCGTTCATCATTTCTCACTGCAGTCATATGCGCCATTCTCTGGATTGTTCTGGGTGTGTGGCTTCACGCGCAAGACACGCCGTTCCATAACGTACCTCCATCCAGCGTTAGTTTGAAAAACCCATATGCGGGACAGGAGACGGCCGTCACAGCGGGATCAAGGCTGTACGCTACGAACTGCAGCTCTTGTCATGGAAGTCATGGGCAAGGAAACGGGGCGATGCCTGCCGTATCCCAAGGACCCACGCAATCGGCGTCGGACGGGGAGGTCTTCTGGTTTATCACGACCGGAGCTGTCGACAAAGGGATGCCCTCCTGGAGCACACTCTCCGAGCGGCAACGATGGCAGCTGGTCTCCTACTTGAAGTCGCTCAAGAATCCGCATGCTTCACAAGAAAGCGGTTCTGCATCCAAGTAGTGAAACAGTTCAACGAGAATTATGGAGGTCAATCATGAAGAAGAACATTTCTGCGAGCACGGCTGGAAAGGTTTCACTCGGTGGAGAACTTTCCGTCAATCGTCTCGGCTTTGGAGCTATGCGCCTTACCGGTGAAGGGATCTGGGGCCCGCCGAAAGATCGGAAGGGTGCGCTTGACGTTCTGCGCCGCGCTGTCGAACTCGACGTGAATTTCATTGACACTGCGGACTCTTACGGTCCCCATGTCAGTGAGGAGTTGATTGCTGAAGCCCTTTTTCCTTATCCGAAGGGATTGGTAATCGCAACCAAAGGCGGTTGGAATCGACCCGGCCCCAATCAATGGACCCACGATGCAACTCCCTCTCACCTCCGGAAAGCCGTGGAGGGCAGCCTTAAGAGACTACGACTGGACCGCATCGACGTTTACCAACTGCATATTCCTGACCCGGTCGTGTCCTTCGATGCTTCGGTGGAAACCCTGGCTCAGCTCCGAAACGAAGGGAAAATTCGCCTGGTGGCATTGTCCAACGTCACACAGGAGCACATCGAGCGCGCGCGCAAGATTGTTCCGATCGTCTCTGTGCAGAATCGCTATAGCTTTGCCGACCGTGAATGGGACTACGTGGTGGAATATTGCCAGCGCAACGGGCTCGCTTTTATTCCCTGGTTCCCCCTCGGAGCCGGCAAAGTTGCGGGGGAGCTGCTGAACCGGATTGCGGAAACGCACGCCGCGAGCGTCACGCAGATCGCGCTGGCATGGCTGTTACGGCGATCCCCGATGATGCTGCCCATCCCGGGCACATCCTCGCTGGAACATCTAGAACAGAATGTTGCGTCGGCTTCACTGCGCTTGACCGAAAATGAATTCGAAGAGCTGTCCGAAGTCTCCGAATTGGTGGGATCTCGGTGAAGATAAGCTGGCCTGGTAACTGGTTGGTTCGATCGCCCTCGTGAAACTTTTGTTTCGAAGCAAGAACCGGACGCGCATGGAGGCGGTTTGGAAGGTTATGTGCTCATACAGGAGCAACACGCCTAAGAAGCGACCGTGAGAAGAACAGCATGATAAATAATAGGTTTCATTCTCTCTTCTCACGTCGCTTCTCCCCCCGCACCGACTTATGTTTCGAATATCTTTCTGGCCATTGCGCTCACGCGGTGATCATTGCTGAAAAGTGCGGGTTCGTTTTTCGCCGCCACTTATCGCACGAGCGCCGATTAGCGGCATGTTTCGTCATTCAAGAATAACGGAGACCTTATGGAATCTTTTACGGCGGATCGGATAAAAGCCGGCTTCATCGGCTTAGGAAACATGGGGAGCCGCATCGCACAACGACTCCTCGATCACGGATACCAACTCTTTACGTACGATATGAATCCCGTTAATGCGGAAGCCCTCGCTAGACGGGGTGGAACCGTTGCAAGGAGCATTCACGAACTGGCGAGCACAGTCGATGTGGTTCTCTCCTGCTTGACCAACGATGACGCAGTGAGGAGCGTGTATACAGGGGCGGAGGGAGTGTTTGCTGCCGCACGACCAGGAACAGTGGTGCTCGAGATGAGCACAATCTCTCCAGAGACCTCACGCGAACTACACGGCCTCGGGGCCCGATGTGGCATCGAAGTGTTGGACGTCGCCATCTCTGGCAGCACTCCTGCCGCTGAGCAAGGCATTCTGACGCTACTGGCTGGCGGCAATCGCGAAGTGTTCCGTGCTGCTAAGCCGATATTCCAGACCATCGCAAAGCAGTACTTCCTCCTGGGCGATTCTGGATCCGGAACGGCCATGAAGTTGGTCGTCAACACGCTGCTGGGGGTTGGCATGCAGGCGATCGCTGAGGCTGTGGTCCTTGGGGAGAAAGCTGGCCTTGATCGCGAAAGGTTGCTCGAAGTCTTGTCAAAGACAGCTGTAATCGCTCCGGCTCATCTGGGAAAGCTGGCAAGAGCTGCAGTCAACGATTACAGCCCGCAATTTCCCCTGCGCCTGATGAACAAAGATTTTGAATTGATTCTGAAGGCGGCGGCAAAAGAGCATGTCTCTATGCCTGCGACAGAAGCTGCCTTCTACGTAAACTCCGAAGAATTGGCTGGCAACGATGAAAAAGACTTCTCTGCTGTGCTGCGGCGGATGGAAGAAGTGGCAGGTATCGAGGCTACTCCCTCGAACTCGGTAACAGGTTGACTTGGAGCGAGGTCTGATTGATGCCGGCTCGTTGCAGGCCGGCGGCGCTCTCGAACCATTGCCTGTCGGGGTTGCTGCTTGAAAGAGTCCGAGGTCGCATACTAATTCTGCTTTTCCCCGACGTAACAGCTAGGGAAGCAATGCGCGGGCGGTCTCTTCCTTCACCCAGGCACACACTGCTTTCTTTTCAGCTTCGGTAAGGTTCGCCTCGGGATGCATGGAGCTGTACAGCAGTGGCGGCATCCTGCCTGTCGATATGAGCCCGCAGATCGATTCCAATTTGTCGCGCCTTTGCCGTGGCGAATACGTTTCCCACTCGGAGAAATCTAACCTGTCCCTGCCTTCGCGCACGTGCCGTGCGATCCACCAGGAGACCGGCGCAACATGGCTGTACCAAGGCCAGTCAGTGTGATTGGAATGGCAGTTCGCACAAGCCCGCACCAGGACTAGAGTAGTCTCTGGATTCGACAAATGCGGCAGTCCCTGATCTCTCGCCTCGATACCAGCATGCCGCGCAGTCCCAACCTGTTCAACAACCACGGCTACGGCTATCAACGCAAAAATTGATTTCAGTGTCCTCATCATTGAGTTTACCGGTGACGCCCAACTGCTTAGGCTTGCCGCAATTTTGAGGCCGGGCGGAAGCACGCGTTTCTTACGTTCAAAGGAGGGATTAACCTTGCGTCCTGGCGACGGTCCCTATTTCGACACCTCTGTCGATAGGAGTCAATTCACGGACATGGGCATCTCACCTCGACAAGCGGCAATCTGCGGTGAATACCCGATGAGCGCATGGTCTCAAAAATGCTCGGCCTGATGGATAAGAGATGACCTATGCATACAAGAATCGCAAACCGCGCCATCGTCACGATCCAAGTCATTAGTCGAGCGGCAATCATTATCGCCATGGGGATGATCTTAACTGTCATTGGAGCGAGCATTTACGGAATGCTTGGCACCACGCACTGAATCACCTACGTACATCAAACTGCACTTTTCGGGAGAAAGCTTTAGTTATGGACTGGAGTAAGAACGGAGTCAAGATCGTACGCGCCGCCGAGATGGACAGGAATACGCCACAGACGCCGGGCATGGCGCGGGCCGCCGCAATTACTCACGCGAAAACTGGAGCGGCCACGTTGTGGGCTGGAACCATGGTCGTCCAACCCGATGCGAAGACGGGACCGCACCACCATGGAGAGCTGGAAACCGTGCTGTACGTGCTGAAAGGACGAGTGCGGATGCGCTGGGGCGATCGTTTGGAACTCAGTGACGAAGCTGGAGCCGGAGATTTTATTTACGTTCCCCCTTATGTGCCGCACCAGGAGATTAATGCTGATCCGAATAAGACGTGCGAAGCCGTTGTCGTGAGGAATGGACAGGAGCCGGTCGTCGTGAATCTTGAGTTGCAGACGCCAGAGCCAGCCAGCGCTGGGCACCGAGGTATGCCCTTTCACCCTGATCGGTGAGGACCTGTCAAAGACTCTCTTCCCCGTCTCTTCTTCGGAGACTAGTTCCCTTTCGCCGACTTAGTCGCCATCTCAGCATTGACCATGTAACTAGGGTAAGACGCTGCTGAACACCGTAGAAAGCCGTGGTACCCAACTTGCTGATAGCTGGTCACCGCGAAACACCGCGAACCCGAAGTAGTAAGGAGGAACCGTGAGCTGCATGAAGTGTTCGTATAGATTTTCACTGCTCTCGACAGCGGGTCTGACTGCGCTCGCTATGTTAATGGTAGTTCCAGGTGCACCAGCACAAGGCACTCCACCACCGCCGCTCAATTTTCAACTTCCAACTGGTTATCAGATTCCGCCGTCCGATCAGCAATGCATATTGAAGGGCGAAAGACTTGACCTTCAATGCATCATCGCGAACGATCCGGACGCGAAAAGAATCCGGGCAGAAGAAGCCGCGCTTGAAGCCAAGGCTTTAGCCGCGGCGGACTCAGGGAAGCTGGATCCTTACCATCAGGTCCAGACTCTGGGCCAGCTTGAGATCTTCGATCCCAACCTGTCCGTAAACAACAACGTCGCGTGCAGCTATTGCCATGACCCGGCGGCGGGTTACGCAAACGGAGTATCGATCCTGAGCGTATTCACGGGCGGATCGAACCCAGGATCGGTTCCCATCACAGTATCCGGAGCCTATCCTAACAACCGGATTGCGAAGCGGAACCCGCAAGGCTACACCTATGCAACTTACTTCCCCCCCTTGCATTACAACCAAAGCCAAGCTGATTTCTACGGTGGCAACTTCTGGGATGGCCGGGCGAGCGGATACAGGCTGCAGAATTCCTCTGCTCACCAAGCACAGGGTCCGCCGTTGGATACCCAGGAAATGGCCAACCCAGATTCTGCTTGCGTAGTGTGGAAGCTCTCGCAGAGCGCTTACAAGTCATTCTTCGAGACGGTTTGGGGTGCGGGCTCGCTGGAAATTGCTTGGCCTTCCAACATCGCGACCATATGCAGCACACCGGCGGGCGCTGCTTCGCTTGGCGGAAATACCAGTCCGGTTCAGCTCAGCACCTCTGATCGCACCCTCTCTAACAAAGACTTCGACGAATTCGCGCAGGCAATTGCCAGTTACGAGGGTTCTGACAGCGTCAGTCCCTTCACCTCGAAATTCGACTTTTACCTTGCGAATCCAACGAAGGTACCCCTTACCGCGCAAGAACAGAACGGGTACGACCTGTTCCGCGGCAAAGGCAGCTGCAACACCTGCCATCTGGACGGAAGGTCGAGCACCCAACTCGGTGGAACCGATACAGGCGCAGCAGCTAGCGTTCAGCCTCTCTTCACTGACACTACGTACAACAACCTTGGCCTCCCTAAGAATGTAACGCTCCCCTGGTATTCGGAGGACACTCCGGATCAATGGGGATTTACCGCCAACCCACTCGGCTTCGGCTTCACCGATGAGGGAATGGGACTATTCCTCGACGGCTACTATGGTGCTCCTCCTAATTTGAGCTGGGGAGTACTGCTGCCGCAGTTCGAGGGAAAATTCCAAACCTCGACGGCGCGCAACGCGGCAAAGGTGCCATACACCGGATTCGTGAAAGCTTACATGCACAACGGCTATCTCACGAGCTTGAAGGAAGTAGTCCACTTCTACAACACGCGCGATGTATACCCCTACAACGTGCTGTCCGGCCATTGTCCGGAAGGAACCATTGAGAAGGTGACCTGTTGGCCGATGCCGGAAGATTCTAACAATGAAAACCTGACGATCGGGAAACTGGGGTTGTCGCCTGAGGAAGAAGACGACATTGTCGCTTTCCTGAACACTCTCGTAGACGGCTATAAGCCATAACTAACGTTCGCTAAATACTATGTGGGGCGAACCCTGTGGTTCGCCCCACGACTCTCGCTGCCTTATTCAATGAACGAAATTCAAAGTACGAAGGTCGATCTCGCAAATGCCTAGGGAGGATTTGAATATGATCAGCATAAATGCGTTACGCATCACGCTCGCGATCATCGGCATGACCATGGGGTTGTTGTTTCTACAACCACCCCTAGCGCATGCCGGTGAGGGTTCGAGCCCCGCTCATGCCAACGCCATCCCGGCAGTCGAATCCGTTACCAACACGTTAGCCTTCATCACCTGGACTACGCACAATCCCGGTGGCACGATCCTGCACAACGCTATCGTGCAGTACGGCAAAGATCCCACTCACCTTGACTCAACTGCAGAGTCTCCAACCCGAATCAACCCGGCTCACAGTGAAATGGTCTTTCGCGTACGCATGCACCATCTGGAGCCCGACACCACGTATTACTACAAGGTCTACTCAGAGCAGGCCAACGGCATTCCCGATCCGGCAACGAGCGTTGTGAACCAGTTCACCACGCGACCCACGAATCAGATGAGTGCGACAAAATAGGATCCAAACCTGCGAGCAAAACCGCCGGATCTCAAACATTCCGACGAGCACACGTTACTGCTCTGCAAACCAGGAGGGTCTTAATGGCGCAAATCGGGAGTTTCGCGCACCAAAGCTGAAAGGAGCACACGTGTGAAATGTCTATGGCATGTCACCCCGAAAGAACGCGCTTCTAGTGAGAAACCGGGAACCGGGCGACCGGCTGCGCCTCTTGCGTCAACCGCAGCAGGTAATGAGCGCTGCGCAAGCATCCGTGTCGCGCTCGTCGTGCTCCTGCTGACCTCTTTCGCCTCCGCTCAGACTCTGACCGGAAGAGTGAAAGACTCGACGACCGGCAAGCCATCCGCAGGAGACGAAATCGTAGTCTTTAAGTTGGGTCAAGGGATGGAAGAATCGGGTCGCACCAAGACGGACACCGCGGGCCAGTTTAGTCTCAAGCTCGACGACCTGCAGTCGCCGCACCTGGTTCGCGCAATCCATCAGGGCGTGGCCTATCACCGCGTAGCTCTGCCGGGAACGACGTCGGTAGCTATCGAAGTTTGCGATGTCGCAACAAAAGTAGAGGGCGTCCGAGTAATCGTCGATATCATGCGCATTCAAACGGCACAAGGTCACATTTTAGTGACTCGGGATTTCGGAGTGCGAAACACCTCCAATCCTCCGCGCACCCAGATGAATGATCACAATCTTGAGTTCTACATTCCCGATGGCGCACACATCATTGGCGATTCTGCTACGGCCACCGGCGAAAATGGAAAGCCTTTGAAGTCCGCTCCCGTGGCCGAACGTGAGAAGAATCGCTACTCGTTTATTTTCCCGATGCGACCTGGGTTCACGCATTTCGAGGTGGAATACGAGCTTCCTTATAGTGGCAGCGCCGAGCTTGATCCTAAGTCGATTTATCCCCTGCGGAACTTCGTTGTCATATTGCCGAAAGCGGTACAGTTCCACGCGGCCGATGCCTCGACCTCCTTCAAGTTGATGAGCTATTCGAACCAGCCCGATGCCACTGTGCGCACGGCGGCAAACACCAGCGGCGGGCAGAATCTCGCGTTTAACATTTCGGGCGAAGGCACGCTCGAAGCCGGCCAGCAAAGCGGCGCGCAACGCTCGGTCGAGAGTGAGGACAAGTCCGTTGGCAGCGCTCCTCGTGCCGATTCCAACGAACGTTCAGGTGGCGGGTTGGGCCCGCCGATCGACGCTCCAGATCCGCTGCAAAAGTACCGGTGGTGGATTCTGGGTGGCTCTGCCGTAGTCTTGATCATTGGCGCCATCTACGTTGCATCGCGGCAGCAGTCCACGTCACGGGCCTTGAGGCGCCAAAAGGGTAGCTCTTCCATGGAAACTAAGAGGCAACAAGAAGGTTACTACGAGCGGCCCGATGCCGGCATTTTGGACAGAATGCGCGCACAGGTTGCTGCAGCACCCTCCTCCATGCTGATGAACGGAATCAAGCAAGAACTTTTCCAGATTGAAGTGGAACGCAAGCAGGGCAAAATCCCCCAATCCGAATACGAGAAGGTCAAGGCCGCTCTCGACCAAACGCTGGATCGCGCGTTAAGGCGCGAAGCGCAGAGAGCATAGGCTGCTACGAATCAAGCAAGTGTCAACGGGCGGACACGCTGCAGAACTTTTTCCAGCCGATTCAATAATGATTACGAATATTTACGCATAGTTACACCGGGAAACGACCATGAATGCACCTCAAATCAATTATCCGCATCTATTGAAAGAGACATTCACTGTCTGAGTAGCAGACTCATCTGTCAGGGTGGGGCGGCTGCTTAACTTTCAACGGAGGAACTAATGAAGCAATTAAAGTACACGGCACTTCTATCGATGCTCGCCCTAATGTTTTCGGTGTGTGCTTTCGCACGGGACAAGAATCAGCACTCAGTAGAGATCCCATTTTCCGTGCAAGTCGGTAGCACGCAACTCGAACCTGGCACGTACAAGGTCGAGTGGCAAGGCACCGGGCCGGACCTACAGGTGAATTTTTTGCGCGATGGAAAGACTGTTGCCACAGCGCCAGGAACATTGAAGACGAACGTCCCTGAAGTGGTTCAAGACGATATCGTGACTGACACCAAAGCCGATAACAAAACGCTCAAAGAGATCGACTTCGCTCATAACAAAGAAGCATTGGTCTTTGAGCAGAATGGCATGTAGTTCCCTCACTCAGTCTGGGAACGCTCCACTTTTCGCGTTCTTTGGCGAGCAGCCCCGCCCAGAAGTCGACAGGCGGGGCTGTCATATTCGATTTTTTGTTTGGAACAAGACCTCCTGGAATTTGAATGCTGCAGGAGGAGACTCGGAACTGGTTTTGCCATGAGTTCGCCAGCAAGGAGACGTCCGGGAATTCGCAATCGTTTTCAGGAATTGAACTACCCGCGATGGCGTCCCGCCTCGGTGGAGAGCGTAACTAAAGACATGGAGAACAAACTCATGCGCCCGAACGGTGTGAAGCTTGAAGCATTCGCAGTCGTGAGACTGGCTTGGGGATTTGCTTCTGCTGTCTTTCTGCTAATGATGGTGAGCCTTCTGCTGGTGGTCGCAGGCTACGCTGGATCCTCCTTTGCTTCGGACTTACAGCCCCAAACGGTCTCCTCTCCGACGGGAAGATAGTGCGCTCTCTTTCAGATTTTGCAAAATGAGGAGAGCAGCGATGGAAGCCATCCTCGGAACAGGAAGGAAGTCCATCTGTCGAGCGATGGGCCGTGCCTGCCCGCAACGTGCTCGAACGCCCCTGGAGGCCGAACGACTGGCCCGGGTCCAACCCCATCTCTATCGAGGCGTCGTTTCCCGATTGTCAGCCTGACCCTGTTGGGCTATGCTTCCTAAAGGTTATGCCCGCGCGATCCAGGCCAGGTAAGCCATAGCTCGGTGGAACTCTCCATCAATGACGTTCCTACCCGCTGATCCTGAGACATCGTTTTGCCTCCCTTGGTCGCAATCATCACTGGATTCTCAGCTCCGCCAAGATGAAGCTTAGGAGATAGCCGTGAGAACAAGCGAGATGCGGAAGACCGGAGTCGACGTCGTCGGCAACATGCCGTGGGGAACACACTTTTGTCTCTTCTACGAGACAAAAGCGGATCTCCTCGAAACATTGGTCTCCTACTGCAAAGCTGGATTGGAGAGCCGGGAGTTCTGCCTGTGGGTGGTTGCCGAACCTGTTGCCGTGGAAGAAGCAACCCGTGCATTGAAGCAAGCCGTACCCGATCTCGAGCGATACCTTACGGACCAAAGCATAGAGATTGTCGGGGCTCGCGACTGGTATTTCCCTGATGGCGAGTTTGATCTCAATCGAGTGATTAGTGGTTGGAACCAGAAACTCGCGGACGCATCGGCCAGAGGGTACGACGGCGTAAGAGTTACCGGAGATACTGCATGGCTCGAAAAGAAGGATTGGAAGGACTTCTGTGAATACGAAGAGTCACTCAACCAGGCGGTCGCCGATCAGCGCCTGGCGGTGTTATGCACGTACCCGCTTGCGGCATGCGGGGCTGCTGAAATCCTGGATGTGGTGCGAACCCATCAGTTTGCGGTAACCAAGCGGCGCGGCGATTGGGATGTCATCGAAACCGCGGGGCACAAACAAGCTAAAGCTGAGATTAGACGTCTGAATGAGGAACTTGAGCAACGTGTCGCAGAGCGGACCAGCCAACTCACTGCCGTCAACAGCGAACTGACAAAGGAAGTGCTCCAACGTCAGCGCGCCGAAAAGGCGCTGCTGCGGAGCGAGGCCTATTTGGCAGAGGCGCAGAGAGTGAGCCACACCGGCAGTTTCGGCTGGAGTGTCTCCAGCGGGGATATCGTCTGGTCTGATGAAACCTTTCGAATTTTTGGCTACGATCCCGCCAACAAACCGACGGTGGAAGTGATATTGCAACGAACCCATCCAGAGGACAGAGCTTTGGCCCAAGAAACAATCGATCGAGCAGCACGGGACAGGAAGCCTTTCGATGTTGAACATCGGCTGCTGATGCCGGATGGCTCGGTGAAATACCTTCGAGTCGTGGGTCATTCATCAACCAACGATGACTCGGGTGACTTTGAATTCGTGGGCGCGGTGACGGATATTACGGATCGCAAGCGAGCAGAGGAGGCCCTACGGCGGAGCGAGCGTTACTTGGCTCAAGCGCAAAGGCTGACCCAGAGTGGAAGTTGGGCTTGGAATTTGCATACCGACGCTCGCTTCTGGTCGCAAGAGACCTTTCGCATCTTCGGCTATGACCCCGAAGAAACTAAACCCACATGGTCGGACATCCTCGAACGAGTTCACCCGGAAGATCGGGCCGCAATCGTCCTGAAGGCGAAAATGGAGACCACTATGAAGGAGGACTCCGAGTTTGATTGGAGAATTGTTCTTCCGGACGGAGCAATAAAACACCTTCACTCGATCGCTCGGCCCGTGATGGATGAGGCAGGCGAAGTCACGGAGATCGTCGGCACCTTGATGGACGTGACCGAGCGCAAGCGGGCAGAAGCGCTGCGTGACGGAGAGAGTCGTATCCTGGAGATGATCGCCCGCGATTCTCCTTTGGAAGAAACACTGGAGAAGCTGGTGCGCGTGGTGGAAGCCCAATTTACCGGATTGCTTTGCTCGGTGCTGCTCCTCGACAACGATGGGCAGCATGTGCGGCATGGCGCTGCCCCGAGTCTTCCCAAGTCCTATATTGATGCTATCGACGGGGTTTCTATCGGACCGAAGGCAGGATCGTGCGGCACAGCCATGTACCGCAGAGAACCTGTTGTCGTCACCGACATTCTTCAGGATCCGCTTTGGGAGGGGTACCGAGAAGTGGCCGAGCCTTACGGGTTTCGCGCCTGCTGGTCCACTCCGATACTTGCGCATTCGGGTAGGGCGCTGGGCTCGTTTGCCATGTATTACCGCGAACCGCGCAGTCCGATCCCGGCCGAGACCCGCGCCCTGGAAATGGCCACCCACCTCGCCGGCATCGCGATTGAACGCAAGCACGCGCGGGAAGAGCGCGAACGATTGCGTCAGGCCCAGGCGGATCTCGCGCACATAAATAGGGTCACCACGATGGGCGAGCTGACCGCTTCCCTGGCGCACGAGATCAAGCAGCCGATTACGGCGGCAGTCACCGACGCCCGGACGTGCTTGCGCTGGCTCGGGCGCGATAACCCCGACGTGTCAGGAGCTCGAGAAGCTGCATCGAGACTCGTGACAGACGTAACCCGCGCTGCGGAAATTATCAGCAGAATCGGCTTGCTGTTCAACAAGGGCGCCGTGCGGCGCGAATTGATCGACGTAAATGAGCTGATTCAAGAAATGATCGTTCTGCTGCGCAGCGAGGCAGCCCGGTACTCGATTTCAATCCGTAGCAGCCTTGCCGATGATCTTCCCGAGATCGTGGCTGATCCTGTGCAATTGCAACAGGTTTTTATGAACCTCATGCTCAATGGCATCGAAGCCATGAAGGACATAGGCACCGTAGGGGAACTTACGATCAAGTCACAGCAGGGAGACAGCTCTCAACTCCTCATCTCGGTTGGCGATACGGGGGTGGGACTGCAGCGAGAGCACGTAGAGCGAGTATTTGACGCCTTCTATACCACCAAGGCTGGCGGTACCGGCATGGGATTAGCCATCAGCCGGTCCATCATCGAATCACACGGCGGCCGCTTGTGGGCCAACCCGAACTCCGGCCGGGGCGCAACCTTTCAGTTTACCTTGCCCATTGAAGGCATGGCACACGAGGCGGCGTAGCCCTCTTACACATCGATTTGCTCGCCTGTTAAAGACACCATGACCACTGGATGACAGGTGTGTCGGACCGCGGACATTGGTTCCGGTCCATTGTTGAAAGTGCGATCTCGCCACCTTCAGTTTGTCTGCAATTAATAGCACCGCCACTTGTACTGTTCATCCGCACTTTGGCAAGAGTTTTGCTCAGGGTCCAATCAGGACTCGCGATGACAGAGTCCCTCAAGCCGGCATAAGCGTCGGCGGATCATTGTTTCTCTGCAATTACGCGAGCCTTTGCAGAATCTCATTCGGTCGCTCGAACCCGCACAAGGAGAAATCGTCATGAAGAAAGCAATTACGCATCTGATGAACCTGTTGCTCGTAGTTCTGCCCATCCTTTCCTCTTCAGCTTCGGCGGCTGAGCCGCAGAAGGACGAAGATCGCTTAAAGAACAGCGGCACCGTGTTGCAGGAAATTCTCGATGTTCCCGACGACATTCCCCAGGACTTGCTCGACAAGGCAGATTGCGTGGTTGTGTTTCCGTCTGTCTTGAAGGCCGCGTTCATTATTGGCGGTAGTTATGGACGGGGCGCAATGTCGTGTCGCAGAGGCGAAGATTTCCGAGGATCGTGGGGGGCGCCTACCATGATGGCTCTTGAGGGCGGAAGCTTTGGCTTCCAAATAGGTGGCGAGGCAACGGACTTTGTTCTCCTCGTAATGAATGAGCGGGGTGCGAGCGGAATTCTTGCCAGCAAGGTCAAGCTTGGAGCAGACGCGTCGGTTGCCGCGGGCCCAGTCGGCCGCACTGCCTCGGCAGAAGCAGACGCCACTCTGCGTGCGGACATCTTGAGCTATTCGCGCGCGCGCGGCGCGTTTGTAGGTGTCTCACTCGAGGGATCAACCATTCGTCCTGACAATGGCGCCAATAGGCAGATCTATGGACAGGAAGTTCCAGCAAAGCAGATCGTACTGTCTGGGCATGTGGCCGCCCCAGTGTCAGCTCAGAAATTGATTTCGACACTGGATTCCAGAACTCCAAAACATAAGGCCTGACCTGGGGAGAAGCCAGCTGGCAACGCGATGGGCGTCATTCGACGACTTGTGAGTATGTAGTGCGTTGTAGACAAACTCAAACGCTAGTTCTCTGGCACTCTCGCAGAACTAAGGTGGCCCAATTGCGATCACGTGGCTCAAGTAATTTGCGCGTACGGGTGTCGCAGGTTATCGTTTGCACCTGCGGTACAGCGGCAGCAGGTTTTGCAGGCACGGCCCCGCCTTTGAGCCCAACTAATATCTTTGCGCCCGCGTCAACTCCGGCCAAATCGATCTTTGGACTGTCTCTGTTTGTGCTTGCGGTCACAGGGGTCATTTTTTTGGCGGTCTTCACCTTGCTGCTTTACTCCATCGTGAACTTTCGAAAGAGAAAGAATGATGATGGCCGGGAACCTCCCCAGGTGTACGGCAGCAATCAGGTGGAATTGGCATGGACTATCATTCCCATTCTCATCGTCGTCGCATTGTTCATGGCGACGGCACGCGTGATTGCCGTCGTTCAGAAAACATTGCCGCCCAACAACGCGATCGCGGTTACAGCGATCGGTCATCAGTTCTGGTGGGAGTATCGTTATCCAGAGTTAGGCGTAGTAACCGCAAATGAACTGCACCTGCCGGTGAGTAACCCGGTCCATCCGACCCCGACATTTATTAGTCTGCTATCAGCCGATACTGACCACAGTTTCTGGGTTCCACGGTTGGCGGGTAAGACTGATCTGATTCCCAACCACCCCAACACGATGTGGATCGATCCACAGGAGACTGGAGTCTTCCTCGGCCAGTGTGCGCAGTACTGCGGCACCCAGCACGCCAAGATGTTGCTGCGGGTTTACGTCCAGTCGAAGGATGAATTTGATCGGTGGATTCAACAGCAACGCCAGCCGGCGTTTGTAAATGACGCTGTTTCTCAGGGACAACGGATATTCGAAACGACCGCCTGTATCAACTGCCACACTGTCTCGGGCACAGTGGCTAACGGGCGATTCGGCCCGGACCTCACGCACCTGATGAGCCGGGACACGATCGCGGCCGGCGCAGCCCCTAATACCCCGGAGAATCTCCGGCTCTGGATTCGCAATCCCAACACGATCAAGCCTGGCTCTTTAATGCCTGCGATGGAGTTAGACGAACAGGAGCTAGACGCGTTAACAGCCTATTTGGAGACCCTGCGTTGAGCCCCTCGTCAAAAAACATGAGGAGATCGCCCGATGTCGACTGATGCCCTCGCACTGCCGGGAACGGAAATAGCATCGCGCCCTATTGTCTCCAGACTCCACGATTGGATTACGACCGTCGATCACAAGCGGCTGGGTATTCTGTACGTCATCTACGCGCTGGTGTTTCTCGTCATCGCCGGAATCGAGGCGACTATTATCCGCATCCAGCTCATCCGTCCGCACAACGATTTTGTTTCGCCCCAGGTCTTTAACCGACTGTTCACGATGCATGGAACCACCATGATTTTTTTCGTGGTGATGCCTGTTCTGTTTGGATTTGCAAACTATCTGATCCCGCTCATGATTGGTGCGCGGGATATGGCATTCCCCCGTCTGAATGCCTTCAGTTTCTGGATGACAGCGTTCGGCGGGCTTCTTCTCTACTTCAGCCTGGTGGGAGCCAACGGGCTGTATGGAGCGGGTAACGCTCCTGACGTAGGTTGGTTTGCCTACGCGCCGTTGACTTCGCGGACGTTTTCAGTCGGCCATAGTACTGATTTCTGGACGCTGGCCCTGCTGGTCTCCGGCTTTGGCAGCATCGGTACAGCCATCAACATTGTCGCAACAATTCTCTGCATGCGTTGCCCCGGCATGACGTTAGCCAAAATGCCGTTATTCGCCTGGCTCAATCTTGTAATGGCCGGATTGGTGATCCTGGCCGTGAGTCCCCTGACCGCTGCGCAGATCATGCTGCTGGTCGATCGCTATCTTGGCGGGCATTTCTTCGACACTCAAGCGGGCGGCTCGGCCGTGATCTGGATGCATTTCTTCTGGATCTTCGGCCATCCCGAGGTCTATGTCCTGGTCCTTCCAGCCTTCGCCTTCGTTTCCGAAATCATCCCCGTCTTTTCGCGCAAGCCGATCTTCGGTTATTCGGTGATGGTAGGGGCCACGGTCGCGATCGGATTCATCAGCATGAGCGTGTGGGCTCATCATATGTTCACAGTCGGCATGAGTGCGAACGCGAATACCTTCTTCGTTCTGTCGACAATGGCAATTGCGGTTCCGACCGGAATCAAGATTTTTAACTGGTTGGCCACGATGTGGGGAGGAAAGATTGAATTCAAGACTCCCATGCTGTTTTGCATTGCTTTTCTTTTCCAATTCCTGGCGGCCGGCCTGACTGGAGTGATGTTGAGTGTCGCGCCTTTCAACTGGCACTTAGGAAATTCATATTTCGTAGTCGCGCATTTTCACTATGTAATTGTCGGCGGCATCCTCTTCGCCCTCTTCGGGGCGTTTTACTACTGGTTCCCGAAGATGAGCGGGAAGATGTACAGCGAGACGCTCGGCAAGCTGCATTTCTGGCTTTTCACAATCGGCTTTCACCTGACCTTCGACTTCATGCATGTTCCTGGATTGCTGGGCATGCCGCGAAGGATCTATACCTACGAACCGGGGAGGGGTTGGGACACGTGGAACTTCATTGTGACCATCGGAGTTTTCTTTCAGGCCGCCGGTATTCTGGTTTTCCTGGGAAACCTGCTCTGGTCCTATTTCCGCGGCAAAGCCGCAGGAAGCGATCCGTGGGACGCGTGGACGCTCGAGTGGTCCACGAGTTCGCCGCCTCCAGCCTATAACTTCGCCTCGATCCCTGTAGTCAAGAGCCGCCGCCCGCTCTGGGACCTCAAGCATCCTGCTGATCCTGACTGGAATTACGAATAACGGGGAAACTGTAATGAATGCGACATCAATGTCCATCGCCGAACAGAGAATTGAGTGGGATCGCCCCGCTCGCGGGCGCGTCGGAATGCTCGCTCTGATCGCCGCTGAAGCAGCGATCTTCACGATCTTTGTAGTGGCCTATCTCTTCTATATCGGCAAGAGTCTGACGGGCCCCACGCCCAAGGGCGTTCTCAGTGTTCCGATTTCCTACACGATCTGTTTGCTTTCCAGCAGTCTCACGATTCACCTGGCGGCAAAATTCCTTCGCCTAGGTAGTCTCCTGCGTTTCGGAATCTTGTGGTTCGCGACCATCGCGCTGGGCGCCACCTTCATGTACGGCACCGCGACCGAATGGTACCGGCTGATTTACCACGAAAATCTGACAATCAGCACGAACCTGTTTGGAACAACCTATTACTCCTTGGTTGGGCTTCACGGATTTCACGTTGTGGTCGGTCTTGTCACTCTCTCCATAGTCATGGCATTGACGCTCCTGGGAAATATGAGATCAGAACATGCGGAGCGAATCGATGTGTTGTCTCTTTACTGGCATTTCGTGGATGCGGTATGGGTTGTGGTTTTCACGGTCGTGTACTTAATTGGGCGATGAGTGAGGACTGAGACATGACATTACAAACTCTTGATCTGTCGTCCGAAAACATACGGGCGCCTCGTACGATCGAACTGCCCGCCCCGACTGCATGGCCGATCATTCTGGCTTTCGGCCTTACATTGATCCTCGCGGGACTGGTCACCAGCGCATCGGTCAGCATTCTGGGCGCAATCTTGGCCGTGAGTGGCGGCGTCGGATGGTTCTTCGATGTATTGCCACACGAAAAGCACGAAATCATGGCAATCGTCGAGACGGTGCCGTTTACCGAAACCAGCCGCCCGCAAGTCGCTCGGGTCGAATGGAAGACCGAGGAACTGCAACGGGCGCGATTGCCGCTGGAGATCTATCCTATTTCAGCGGGTGTCAAAGGTGGCTTGGCAGGCGGTGTGGCCATGGCCGTTCTGGCAGTGCTTTATGGAATGATCAGCGGCCACGGTATCTGGTATCCGATCAATCTTTTGTCGGCTGGATTTTTTCCGGCAAGAGTGACCACGGAACAAATTGCAGCTTTTCACTGGGATGCGCTGTTCATTGCAACGATCCTCCACCTGATTTGTTCTTCGCTGGTTGGGCTTCTCTATGGCGCGGCGCTACCGATGTTTCCCCGCCGGCCGGTTCTGTTCGGAGGCGTAATCGCCCCCATTCTGTGGTCTGGTTTGATCCATAGCATGCTCGAAGCGCTGGATCCGACCCTCAAGCAGCGGATTGACTGGCTCTGGTTCATCATTTCTCAGATCGGATTCGGCATCGTCGCCGGCATCATCGTTTCCAGGCAACAGCGCATTCGCACCTGGCAATACTTGCCGTTCGCGGTGCGCGCCGGAATTGAAGCGCCGGGAGTGGTTGACGACAAGAACGACGAAAAGAATGACCAAGAGAATGGAGACCGTGGTCGGCGATGAAGCATCGAGCCATTTTCGCTACGCTCGGGATTGTTGCGGTGGTCGGGTTTCTTGCTTGTGCCGCCTGCAACGGTTTCTCCGGCGACCATCGGCCTGAATTGGCTGTCCCGCCACCGGGCGATGTCCTCGACTTCAATGCGCTCTATGGACAGAACTGTGCAGGATGCCACGGTGTGGAAGGCAGCGGCGGAGCAGCGATTAGTCTGGCGAATCCGGTTTTTCTTGCCATTGCAGACGACACCGTGATTCGCCGCATCGCCTCAAACGGAGTGCCCGGCACTCCGATGCCAGCGTTTGCGCAGAGTGCAGGCGGGATGCTCACCGATAAGCAGATCGATGCGATTGTCCACGGAATCCGATCCTGGGCAAGACCCGGTGCTCCCGGCGATCAAACCCCACCACCTTATGCAGCACAGTCTCCCGGCGATCCGCAACGTGGCGCTGATGCATTTCGAACGTACTGTTCCTCGTGTCATGGAACCGACGGTCACGGAAGCAACAAGGCCAGCTCGATTGTGAATGGCTCATTTCTCGCACTGGTAAGCGACCAACAACTTCGCACGATCGTGATTGCAGGCCGGCCTGAGTTGAATGCACCCGACTGGCGCGGTGACGTTGAGGGCCGACCCATGTCGGCCCAAGAAGTTTCCGATGTCGTGGCATGGCTTTCATTTCAGCGGCCAAAGTTCCCCGGCCAGCCGTATCCGACTGCGGCGATGAACACGGCTCAAGGAGGATCTCGATGAGTGTGGAGAACGGAATTTCCCGGCGCGCAGCTCTCGTGAAGCTGGGAGTGTTTCTTAACGGCGTGGTCGCAGTGTTTTTGGCGGTGCCGATCGTCCGTTATCTGCTTGCGCCGGTGACTCGTGAAAAACAGTTTGGATATGAGTCCTGGCTTTCTCTCGGCAAGCTGGAACAGTTTCCTCCTGGCCAGACCCGCCTCGCCACTTACAAGAATCCTGTCGTCAATGCCTGGGACGGCGAAACCGGCAACATCGCGTGCTGGGTTCGTAGGATTGAAGATCAAACCTTCCAGGTGTTTGCCATCAACTGCGCACACCTCGGATGTCCGGTTCGCTGGTTTCCACAGTCAAGCCTTTTCATGTGTCCGTGCCACGGCGGCGCTTACTATCAGGATGGCTCGCGCGCCTCGGGCCCTCCTGAGCGCGGCTTATTTCAATACCATTACAAAATTGAGGATGGAAAACTTCTCATCAAAGCCGGCGAGATGCCAACCCCCGGGCAGCCAGTGGCGAATAAGGCGGGAGGAAAGACGACATGCGCCTGATTCAGAAACTTGGCGAATGGTTCGATCTGCGGCTCCAACTTGGCGCTCCGATTCGCGAGACGGCCGAGCACCGCGTTCCACGCGAGACCGCAAGCTGGTTCTATGTTTTCGGCAGCGCCGCACTTACGTGTTTCATGTTCCAGATTGTTACTGGCATACTGCTTGCTCTGATCTACGTGCCTTCTGCGGGGGAAGCATGGAACAGCCTGCAGACCCTCAACCATGGCATCTCTCTGGGTTGGTTCATACGAGCTCTGCACGGCTGGGGCTCGAACTTTATGGTCGCGATTGTCCTGATTCACATGGTGCAGGTCTTTCTCTTTGGAGCATACAAATTTCCCAGAGAACTCACGTGGATCGTCGGCGTCTTTCTTCTACTGGTCACGCTGGGCATGGCTTTTACCGGCCAGGTACTGCGATTCGACCAAGATGCCTATTGGGGATTAGGCATCGGAGCATCAATCGCAAGTCGAGTTCCAGTGATCGGACCTTGGGCTGTGAACCTGATGCTCGGCGGCCCCATCATCGCCGGCGCGACGCTTTCACGATTTTTCGCCTTGCATGTATTTATTGTCCCAGGACTACTAGTCACTTTTGTCGGCGTGCATCTGCTCATGGTGCTCAAACTAGGAATCAACGAATGGCCTATGCCTGGACGCATCGTTCGCCGTGCGACTTACATGCAGGAATATCACGAACTCACACAAAAGCAGGGCGTGCCGTTCGTGCCGAACGCGGTTTGGAAGGATATTTTCTTCTCCGGTTTCATTCTTATTGCGATTGCCATTTGTGCGGTTCATTTTGGCCCATTTGGCCCCAGCGGCCAACCGGATCCGACGATCATTCAGACCGCCCCGCGTCCTGACTTTTTCTTTTTATGGCTGTATGCACTGCTCTCGTTCCTGCCTCCATCGGCCGAGACGCCGATCCTGCTGATTGGTCCTGCCCTTGGGATCATCGTCCTCCTGACGCTTCCGTTTGTAGCAGGCGAAGGCGAGAAGAGCTGGAGGCGCAGGCCTATTGCCGTACTCACGATTCTATTGGTCGCCGTAGGCCTCGGCACACTGACTCAACTGGCTGAGCACACGCCCTGGAGCCCTGTAATGGACGCCTGGAGCGGCCAGCCGATTCCCCCACAGTATCTGCACCGCCGCACCGCCTTGGAGCGCCATGGCGCGCTCGTTTTTCAAGCCAAGCAGTGTCATAACTGTCATTCGCTCGATGACAAAGGGGGTCAGCGCGGGCCGGCGCTAAATACCGTTGCTCTGCGCCTTACCGAAGATCAGCTTATTCGCCAGGTGATCCAGGGCGGAGGAAATATGCCAGCCTATGGAAAAAACCTTAGCCCAGCGGAAACTACTGCGCTTGTGGCATTTCTGAAAACACTGCACCCGGCAAATCAGAACCCAGCCCACAATGCTTCTGAAGCCGCGACCCTGGGCGCAAACGAGGTCTCGCCACGGTAGGCCGAGCTATGTCCGAACCCCATGCCCAGATGTTGTCGTGGTTGCTGACGCTCGCCGTCGCATTGCCGCTGTTGGTCACAGCACTGGTTTATTTGCGCGGTTGGATATCTCTTCGAAGTGCTTTTCCAACGATGATTGCCGGTTGGCGCCTTGCTGCGTTTATGAGTAGTCTCGTCTTCGTGTGGATTGCGGTCGGATCTCCAGTGGCCGCACTCGATCATCAGTCCCTTACGCTTCACATGATGAAGCACCTTCTCTTGATGACGGTTGCTGCACCCCTTGTTTTAGCGGGTGCGCCCGCGTTTCCCTTGGTATGCGGGTTGCCCAAGCTTTTCATTAGGAATCGTCGTCCTCTCGCTAGTGTGCCGGGGAGACGGCTCGAACGCGGTCTTCGGCATCCCGTATTGTGCTGGCTGGCGGGCACTGCTGCCGTTATCGGATGGCATCTTCCCGTTTCATTTCAGTCGGGCATGCGCTCCCACCCAATGCATATTTTGGAGGACGTGTCTTTTCTGGTGGCAGGCCTCTTGTTCTGGTGCCCTCTTGTGCAGCCCTCGCTGAGTGTGCCAAGGTCGCCTCGGTGGTCCATGGCCTTATACCTGTTTCTTGCGACTTTGCCTTGCGACATTCTTTCCGCCTTCCTCGTGTTTTGCAACCGGCTCGTCTACCCCTTCTACCTGTCAACACCTCAGCTGTTCACTCTGCCCCCACTTGAAGACCAGGAATGCGCGGGCGCCCTTATGTGGGTTTGGGTAACGTTCGCATACCTGATTCCAGCGGTCGCGATCACCGTGAAGATGCTCTCGCCCTCGAACACCCAATCTCAAAGGCCAACCCAAGCTGTGGCACACGATCCACTGCAGTCTCGCCATAATGCGAAACACTTTCTACACCCAGGCTTTGGCGCCTAACGCCAAGTCTACTGTCATCGCGTAGGTGCAATACATCAGCCAGATAGCGGTAACCAATTGAAACAGCCCTACGAGGCGACCGCCCAGATTCCAGGACAGTAATCGCGTTGGAATCTCAATCGCGTAGATCAATGTCAGGCCGACAAAGATCAACATTACGGGAATGTCGCCGGCGCGCCGAAAAACGTCTGCGCCAAGAATGCTGAGAAACAGGAATGCTATGGCCATCCAGCCATCCGGCTGCGCGCTGGAGTCGATATATCGCCGGTATGACAACGCGAACCAGTGAATACCATAAGCGGTGAAGGCCAGGCCGGCCATGTACAGCGGAGCCGCTTTGCCGAAGACGTTGAACCACGTTAGGCCGGTCAGCAGATAGATGCCGGTGAGGAACTGCATGAACCCCGGCATCCAGAAACCCCATAAGCCCAGCGTCCGGTTGACTTCGGGACTGCTCTTCGGAAAACCAAACAACGCCTGACCACCCCAGATGAAATAGCCGGTCGCCAAACCAAAAAAACCAATTGCGACAGGCACAAAAGGTGAACTTGCAAATGTGAATACGTGCTCTTCCATTTTGACCTCACTCTCTCACAGGGGCGCGTGCACGTTTTATTCCAGTCAAGAGCGGGACCGGCAGAGAGCCAACGGGACAAATGGATCCATTCACTTACAAGCGTGGGGCCCTCGAAGTTGCTTGGATCTTCACTTCGATCAGAAGAGACGCCGCTGCGCGGACCGTCCAAATATCGACGCGCTATCAGCCTGCCGACATTCCAGACTTCGCTCATTTTTACTGCCTGGCGCAAATCCTTGAAAAACCCGTGCTAGTGGGAGATGGGATTTGGAGATTCGCATGCAACTGGTCCAGATGCTAGGCGCCAGACGCTGACCAAACCGGGTAAGTCCCCTCAAACTTACTCGGGTTGGTCGAGCGAACGGTCTACCTCAAGAGTTGGAGTGGTTGTCATGATTGGAAAATGGACCTGGAAAGGAAAATCATAATGGCGAATCAAAAGACCAGAAAATGCGCGCACATACCCTGCCTGTGCGATGTATCAGCGGGAGAAGAATACTGCGGAGAAGCCTGTCGTGACGCGGGAAGCAAAGACGTGGAAATCGCCTGTCAATGCGACCATCTGGCATGTCCGCTAACGTTTCGGCAGTTCGCGCCTCGAAGTGCCGCTAATTTAGCCAGCTGAAGACGATAGTTTGCATCGGCGCACCTCACTGGAGAGAATCCGCCCTGATCGCCGATGTGAACCGTGGAAGGAGAATCGATCGTGAAGTTCATAAAACAGAGTTTGTCGGTTTTGCTCTCATGTTGCCTTATATTAGCCACCGTGCAAGGAGCGTTCGCTCAGGCGGACCAACCAGCGGCGCAACCACCGGTTCAGACCTCGCCACAGACGCCGGATCAGCTGCAGCAACTGGTGGCGCCGATCGCATTGTACCCGGATGCCTTGGTGGCACAGATCCTTGCGGCGGCTACCTATCCCGACCAAGTTGTAGAAGCGGACCGGTGGCTGCAGCAACATCCCGATCTCAAGGGCGAGCAACTCGGTAAAGAAGTCGATCAGCAGCCCTGGGATCCCAGCGTAAAGGCCCTCGTGGAGTTCCCCTCCGTGCTCGCCAACATGGACAAGAATCTTTCATGGACATCGTCGCTCGGCGAAGCTTACGTCAACCAACAACAGGACGTCATGAACGCCGTGCAAGTAATGCGTGATCGTGCTGAGAAGGCCGGAAACTTAAAAAGCACTAACCAGGAAAAGGTAAGCCAGCAGGGGCAAACCATTGTGATCGAGCCCACCGACCCTGAAGTGGTTTACGTGCCTGAGTATGACCCGTGGCTGGTGTACGGAGCACCCATCGGGATTTGGCCGGGCTGGTATTCGTATCCGGGTTTGTTCCTTGCGGGACCGGGCATCGCCTTTGGTTTTGGCTTTGGAATCGGCTTCTTTGGCGGGTTTGGCTGGGGATGGGGGCACTGGGGATATGACTGGCACAACCACGGTATTCTTTTCGACCGCCACGCCTACGTATCCCACAGCAGAGTCTTTATCAATCGCAACAATTTCAATCACGCCGGTGGATTCCATGGCGGAACCGGATTCCATGGCGGAACCGGATTCCATGGCGGAACCGGATTCCGTGGCGGAGACGGATTTCACGGTGGCAGCTCTGGTTTCCACGGCTATGCGGCTCCGCATGCACAGTCCGGCACTCACTCGGGCGCATTCAGCGGCTTTAATCATGGAGGAGCAACTCGGAGCTTTTCCTCACGCGGGCAGTCCAGCTTCGGTGGAGGTTTCCACGGTGGTGGAGGTTTCCACGGAGGTGGAGGCTTCCACGGCGGCGGTCACCGGTAATTTTGTTCCATTACTACAAACGAGCCTGATGGTACGGAGAAACAACTCATGCACATAAACAACATGACACTTGAAACAATTGAAAGATCTATCGTGAGACTTGCCTGCGCGTTCGCCTCCACGGCCCTTCTTCTGCTGTTGCTGCTGCTTGTCGTAGGCTTCGCCACGCCGAGCTTTGCGCAGGAATCACAACCAAGGACGTTCTCGTCTCCCGGCGAAGCTAGTGACGCTCTCTTCCAGGCTGCGCAAAAGCAGGATGAGCCAGCTTTAGAAGCGATCCTCGGCGCTGGAAAGGAAGTTACTTCTTCGAGCGATGACGAGGAAGACGCGCTCGAGCGCGAGCAGTTCACCCGAAAATACCAGGAGATGCACCGTGTGGTCCGGGAAGCTGACGGAAGCACAGTTCTGTACATCGGCGCAGAAAACTGGCCATTCCCCATCCCGTTAGCCTTCAAGAACGGTGAATGGTATTTCGATTCCGATCGTGGCGGGCAGGAGATCCTGTTCCGCAGAATCGGAGAAAACGAAGTCACCGCAATTCAAGTGTGCGAGGAATTCGCAATGGCGAAGACTGCAGCCAACGCCAAGACCGCTAGCGAAGACCCCATCACGCGATTCGCCGAGAGCCTGGCAACGCCGGCCGCAGCGAATGCCACCGACACAGAATCCAAGCCCTTCCATGGATACTACTTCCGAATCGTGGCACGCAATCCTTCATCCGATGTTAATGGCGAAGGCAAGGCAGCAAGAGATTTGAGGTTGATCGCGTATCCCGCGGAGTACCAGTCGTCAGGGGCCAAGACTTTCGTGGTCACGCGGAAGGGGGTTGTATTCGAAAAAGATCTGGGGCCTGAAACAACGACAGTCGCCCTACAGATGAAATCCCGCACCGGACCGAGTTGGCACCCGGCGGAGTCCAACTGGTGAACCGAGAGCCGTTTTATCTACTTGAGCTTCTCCACGCCTACCAGCGTGAGTTACGATGACGCTAATCCAAATACATTGGATTTCACGATCGCTGTCAATGACGGAAGGCTATTGAGATCCTGCGGAACAACGCTGGGCGGAATGGGCGTTGCAGGCAGAGTCTAGCAGAGGACGGACCCCTGACCCGATCTTCGGCTCCGGCGGATGTTCAAGACCTCTATAACATCTCTTATTAACATAGGAGGAGCTATGGAATTCATTCCTGATCCAAAACCGCTGTTGACTACGTTGCCCGGACCACATTCCAGTACCCACCGCGGTCCGGATTTAGAGCTGAACCGGCGCCGATTGCTGAAGCTTGCCGTCTCCTCCATCGTTGGCGCACAGCTGCCGGGTTGGCCGCTTCACGCACAATCCGCAGCGCAATCTTGCTCCCCTCTCATCCCAAAGAATCGGGCACCATCCAATGGTGGTCCTTGCCCGTATCCAATTCCTTGGCTGGACAAGAACGGCAACCACAACCAAAGCCCGATGCCGGGAGTCGAGCTGTCCAACATCTATCACTTCAAGGGAAAGCTGGCCCGCTGCAATGGGTTCCACGGCATAGGCACCGATAATAAGGGCAACCGCCTCGCCTGGGGCACTCCGACCACCGACTTCAGCTACATGTCGGGCGAATACTGGGCGGCACGCCAGGCGCACCAAGCTATCTTCGCCCACACATGACTCACCCTATTCAGGGGACCGGCGGTCCCACAAAACCAGATACACGATTTTCATCCGCCCATCTCGCCGGAAGGTTTGTACTGGGTCACTCCTGTACCGTCAAGCGGCTTCAGCGTCAGTCCGCCCGAAAAAATGGCTACGCTCCAAATGTCCAACCTGCCCATCATTGACCAGCCCCGCTGGCCGGCGATGGACGCTGAAACGACTCCGGCATTTATGGATTTCAAGCTGGTCTTCAAGACCACTGACGAGCCAGTCAAGTACGAAGACCCGATGCGGCAGTATCGGTTCGAGGGCTTCAAAGCAGCCGCACAGCTGGAAGCCGCCATCAGCGTGCCTTCGATCGGATTCACCTTCAAAACCGATCCGCTGGAAAACTCCAAGTGCGATTTCGCAGTGGTGGGAGGCGAAGTGAACGGTAAGTATTACGAGGCAACGAAAGACTGAAGCTCAATGCGCGTTATGGCAAAGCTATCTCCTACTTGTCCACCTCGACGTGCGCGATGGTGCGGATGCCAAACCTATGGTTAACTCCGGGTTTCAGTTCGTTGAAGCCATGTACGTGTTATGAGACTTTGGACGACGGTTTTACTGTTGCCAGCCTCCGCCGAGCGATTTGTAGAGTTGGACGAGACTTCGGTATTCGTCGCCTCGCGCTGCTGCAAGCGTCAGTTCTGCGCCGTAAAGCGACCTCTGTCCGTCGAGCACCTCGAGGTAGGTCGTTGTGCCGCCTTTGTAGCGAAGGGTGGAAATGCGGACGGTTTCTTGCAGATCAGCGACACTATCCTGCTGGCGCATTCGCACCTGATGAAGCTTTTGATAACCGATAAGTGCGTCGGAAACATCTCCAAAGGCTTGCCGGATCGCTTGTTGGTAGGCGATGAGAGCCTGGTTGTGTTCCGACTCGGCCAAATGTAGGTTGCCCTTCAGCGCACCTCCCGTGAAGATCGGCTGGCCTACTTGCGCACCATAGGACCAGAAGCCGAGCTGCGTCGTCATGAGGCTTGAAAAGGCGGAGCTTCGACCAAATGAACCGCCGCCGCCCCCGGTCAGAGAGATCTGCGGGAAGAACTGAGCTTTGGCAACTCCGATGTTGGCGTTCGCGGCAATCAAGATCTGTTCCGCCTCTCGAATATCGGGCCGACGCTCAATGATCGAAGATGGAACGCCGGCTGGAACTTCAGGCGGAAGCGTTTGCTCGACGAGCGGACTCCCGCGTGCGATGTCTTGCGGGTAATTGCCGAGCAGGATGCTGATGGCATCTTCTTCCTGACCGATTTGCCGCTCCAGGTCCGGGATCGCCGCGTTGGCGGTATCCAGCACCTGTTGGGCTTGAAGCACATCCAGTTTCGTCGCAACTCCGTGATCAAGCCGAAGCTGGGTGAGTTTGACCGAATCGGTCTGAGTCTTCACCGTGTCCCGAGTGATTGCGAGTTGCAGATCAAGTTCCAGTAGTGTGAAGTAGTCGCTCGCTACATCGCTGACGAGGGTCAGTACGACGACTTGGCGCGCGTCTTCCGTCGCCAGGAGTTCTGCGCGGGATGCTTCGTTGGCGCGGCGCAACTTTCCGAAGAAATCGAGTTGAAAAGCGGCGTCGGCAGTGAGTGTCAGAAAGTTGTACTTGGATTGAAAGGTATTTTCCTTGCCGCCGCTGAAGTTGGCGTTGCCGGATACCTGGGGAAACAGGCTGGAGCGGGTAACCGCAAGTTGCGCACGCGCACCATTGATCCGTTCCGTCGCGAGTTGTAGATCGTAGTTTTGTTTGAGCGCGGTGCGAATGAGCTCCTGCAACTTCGGGTCTTGAAACACCTGCCACCAGGGGAGATCGGCATACGAGGCAGCCTGCGCTTGAAGCTGAGAATTCTCTGACAGGTCACGATATGCAGTGGGAGTCTGAACAGCGGGTCGGTGATACTTAGGGCCAACCATGCAGCCCACCAGCATGCCGGCAAACAATATTGCGCTGAGCAATTTCGCGATTGTCATGAACGCGAAACTCCGTTTGGAATCTGTATCGATCATCACTCCGCCAAACAATCTCAATCTCCCGGCGCCGGCGAAGGAGTCGCCGGCACGATGCCCGGTGCAGGCTCTCTGCCCGCCCCCGACCATTTCTCGACCAAATAAAAGATGCCGGGTATGAAAAATATTCCAATCGCGCTGGCAGCCAGCATTCCGCCGATTACCGCCGTCCCCATAATCTGGCGAGCGACTGAACCTGCACCGCTTGCCGTCCATAGCGGAACGCAGCCGAGAATAAATGCGAATGATGTCATCAGGATCGGGCGCAGCCGCAACTTCGCGCCTTCGAGTGCAGCGTCGGCCAGCGGTTTTCCTTGTTCGTACTGATCCTTCGCGAACTCGACGATCAAAATCGCGTTCTTCGCCGCCAAGCCAATCAGCATGATCAGGCCGATCTGCGAGTAGACGTCGCTTTCGATCTGCACCATATAGGGCGGCAGGAAAACGCTGAGCAAAGACCGGCGCAGCCATAAAATTGCAAAAGCTCCGAAGACCGCGACCGGCGTGCTGAGCAGTACGCTGAAAGGCAGCGACCAGCTTTCGTAAAGAGCCGCAAGAATCAGGAAGACGAACAACAACGACAATCCAAAGATCGCAGCGGGCGGCACTCCCTGGCGCGCTTTCTGTTCCAGATACGAGATGCCGGAGTAGTCGAATCCCATCTCTCGGGGCATGGTTTGCTTGAAGACTTCTTCGAGAGCGGCGCTCGCCTGATCGGCGCTGAAACCCGGCGCGGCGCTGCCATTGATCTGTGCACACCGGTACTCGTTAAAGCGCATAGTGAATTCGGGGCCAAACTGCGATTTAACCGTAGTTAGCGTGGAGAGCGGAACGTTCTCACCCTTGTTGTTGCGAACATAGAATCGCCCGACGTTATCTGGGCTGGCGCGATCGTCGCTTTCGGCCTCGACGTATACCTGCCACTGCCGGCCAAAGCGGTTGAAGTAGTTGATGAAATATCCGCCCATGAACGCCTGGATAGTGCGATAGACGTCGGAGAGATTCACCCCCTGCTTCAACACTTTGTCACGATCCACGTCGACAAATTTCTGCGGAACGCTGGGCAGAAAAGTAGTGCTCAGGCTGGCGATCTCCGGTCGCTTTCGTGCGGCCTCAAGAAACGTGTTCACGTTTTTCGACAGGAATTGGATGCTGCCGCCGGAGCGGTCTTCGAGGATGAACGTGAATCCGCCTGCCGTGCCGACGCCCGGGATGGCCGGAGGCGAAAAACTGAATGCAATTCCCGCTGGCAATTTGGAAAGCTGTTGATTCAAATACGCCTTGATCGCCTGAAACTGCTCGGCTCTGGACGTGCGCTCGTCCCACGGCTTCAGAGTGACAACGAAGAAAGCGTTGTAGCTGGTGCGAACAAAACTGAGCAAGCTGAAGCCGATGACGCTGGTCGTGTATTTCACACCCGGTGTATTCGCCAGAATGTTTTCGATCTGTGTCGCGGTTTGAGACGTCCGCTCCAGCGAAGCGCTGTTAGGTAGTTGCAGGTTGATATAAGCGTAGCCTTGGTCTTCATCGGGAAGGAAACTCGACGGAACGCGATTGGCGAAGAATCCAGCTGCAACGCAAAAAGCCACTAGAAGCGCAACCACCACGGCAGTCTTCGTGAGCAGCACGCCACTCCAGCCGACATAACCCTCGGTCGCCCGCTCAAAAACGCGGTTAAACCAATCGAAGAATCTTCGCAGCAGGCCATGGCTCTCTTCGCGCGGTCGAAGAAGCAATGCGGCCAGGGCGGGGCTGAGCGTAAGCGCGTTGAACGCGGAAAGAATTACCGAGATCGCGATCGTGACCGCAAATTGCTGATAGAGCCTACCGGTGATTCCGGGGATGAAGGCGGTGGGCACGAATACAGCGGAGAGAACTAGTGCGATGCCCACAACAGGACCCGAAAGCTCCTCCATTGCTTTTAAGGCCGCATCCTTCGGAGTCATCCCCTCTTCGATATGGCGCTCGACACCTTCGACAACGACGATCGCGTCATCCACCACCAGGCCAATCGCAAGCACCAAGCCAAAGAGAGAAAGTGTATTAATAGAAAAACCGAACAACGGAAAGAGCACAAATGTGCCCACAAGAGAAACCGGCACAGCCAGCAGAGGGATCAGCGTTGATCGCCAACCCTGCAGAAAAAGATAAACAACGATGATGACCAGGACCAGCGCGATCACAAGGGTTTCAACGATTTCCTTGATTCCCTGTGTCACGGAAAGAGTCGTGTCAAGGGAAATGGCGAAATCCATATCGTCGGGAAAACGTTCTTTCATTTGCGCCATCAACTGCTTGACACCGGCCGCCGCGTCGACCGCGTTCGATCCGGGCAATTGATACGCGGCAATAATGGCGCCCGGCTTGCCGTTAAAGCGTCCCGAGATGCTGTAGTCTTGTGCGCCAAGCTCGATTCGAGCGAGGTCGCCTACTCTTACCGTTGCACCGTCGGGTGTTTCGCGGACAACAATCTTGCCGAATTCTTCCGGCGAAACCAGGCGCCCTTGCGAGAGAACAGTGTAGGTATATTCCTGGCCTTTGGGAGCAGGCTCGCCTCCGGCTTTGCCGGCGGGGTTCACGGTGTTTTGTGCCTGAATTGCGTTGATGATCTCCGGCACAGTAATACCGAGCTTTGAAAGCGTATCCGGCTTTACCCAAAGGCGCATCGCGTATTGGCCGGCGCCGAATACCTGAACATTGCCGATGCCGGGGGAGCGAAGAATCGGATCGACGATATTGATGTACGCGTAGTTGGCCAGAAACTTCGCGTCATAGGTTCCGCGCGGAGAATAAAGAGCGACCCACATCAGCGGAGCGGTGACCGATTTTCGAACCGTGACGCCGTAGTTGTTGACGTCCGCAGGAAGCTGGGAGGCTGCCTGCGTTTCTCGGGATTGGGTGAGAATGAAATCTGTATTCGGATCGGTCTTAACGTCAAAATCCACGATCAGGCTGGTGCTGTTGTTCCCTGTTGCGTTCAGCGAATACATGTAATTCATGTTGTCCACTCCGCTCATCTGCTGCTCGATGGGAGTGGCCACCGCTTGCTCAAGAGTCTGCGCGTCGGCTCCAACGTAAGTTGCGACGACTTGAATTTCGGGTGGAGTGATGTTCGGAAACTGTGCGACGGGCAAGCTCAGGACCGTGAGTGTACCAACCAGCACCATGACGATGGAAATCACCATGGCGACGATGGGACGATTGATGAAGAATTTCGACATTGGTCATCCGTCCTTATCGATTCGCTGATCCTTGGTTTATCGAATCTTGGTTGTGGGCCATGAATGGCTTGGGATTCACGCGCACACCACTGCGCATCCTCTGAACACCTTCAACCACGATTCTGTCGCCGGGATTGAGCCCGTCAGCGATGATCCATCGGTTATCGACCCGATCACCCACCGTGACCGTTCGAACGTCAACTTTGTTGTCGGCACCCACGACAGCAACCTGGTAGCCGCCCTGCAGCTCCGATACTGCCCGTTGGGGAACGAGCAAGGCCCCCGGCTGAATCCGGACTACCGCGCGGACTTTGCCATAGCCGCCGGGTCTCAAAATATTGTTTGGATTGGGAAACAGTCCCGCGAGCCGAATCGCTCCAGTGGTCTCGTTCACCTGGCGGTCGGCAAAATAAAACTTTCCTTCGTGCGGATAGGTTGAGCCGTCCGCTAAGATCAGTTGCAGCCGCAGTTCCTTGTCGGCCT
>Ga0210393_10000510_pt1 | contig 34905 bp, 31 predicted proteins | sample IncBWC27OmetaG_FD_160068 | JGI IMG/M metagenome (GOLD analysis project Ga0210393, IMG submission 160068) | Forest soil microbial communities from Barre Woods Harvard Forest LTER site, Petersham, Massachusetts, United States - Inc-BW-C-27-O ...
CACGTAGCATTCCTCCGTATTCCGTCGTCTCGGGCGATCCCGCGAGGATCGTTAAACAGTACGATTTTTCCAAGGGCAAATGGGTACTCGGTTGCGTTCGCTCTGTCGAGAGTGCCGAGCAACAGGTTCCGGATCCCGTGGCTGGTGCTCTTTCCTAAAACAAAGTCACGACCCATTTCATACGAAACTCACGCGGCGGTACTGCGTACAACATCGATTCGCTCGAACTAGGCATTTTTGACTTTGTTTACGATCTGGGGGTTGTCCCTTGAATCCGGGAGCCTGCCGGTGGCGGTTTGTCCTGGTCGACGAGCTCCAAATGCTGGAGTGCAGGGATTGCAGTCCGGACTTCTCGACTTCTAGCTTGACACAGAACCTCTCGGCCATGCCGACGAGCGATGGGGAGGGATATTAAACCTCCCGAACGAATTCTCAATTTTTGACAGAACCGGCAGACGCTCCGATCTAAAGGCCGTTCGCGGCCGACGAAGGACCTCTCTCAGCTCTCGTTAATGACGATACAGCATCCATCAATCATGGCTAATTTTGGCAATACAAGTCCCAGATGTGAGATGAGTGAGAAAAAAGGACCGTTCGTCTCAGTTGTAATTCCGTCCTATAACAGAGCCCGAGCTTCGATTGTTGCGGTTGACAGCGTTCTCAGGCAGACGTACTCAAACTACGAAATCATCTTCGTAGATGATGGCTCTACCGATGAAACACCTGAGATACTTCGCCAGTTCTTGTGCGACAGGTGTGTCAGCTGTGATAGAGTTCGCTACTTTTATCAACGAAATCAAGGGCCAAGCGTCGCCCGTAACATGGGAATAGCAGAGGCTAAAGGCGATTGGATTGCCTTTCTAGATTCTGATGATACCTGGTTACCTGACAAACTAGAAAGCCAGGTCCAAGCGATTGAACAATTCAAAGGGCGATGCGGGGCTTGTTTCACTGATGCGAAACTTCTGATCAATCTTGGGCTGAATACGACTGCTTTCAAAGCCGCTGGACGAAATTACACACAAGAGGTTGGACTTGATACGGATGGTGCAACCCTCCTTGCGAGGGCTTTTGGGGGGCCATGGGTTCAGACGTTGATCGCGCGTACAGATCTGATACGGCAAATCGGCGGTTTCGACCTTGAGCTTCAATTTGCGGAGGATCACGACTTTCTGTTCCGCTTGTTCCTGATAACAGAGCGCTGTTATGTGAACATACCCCTCGCAATCATTGACCGGACCGGCACTCCAGGCTCGGATACATGCCGGAAGTGGGAGAAACTGGATTTTCGCCTCCGGGCTCATCAGCGCATGTTCGAAAAGTGGCTGAAGATGAAGCCGCCACTTCCACCGGGGCTGGTGAAAACAGTTCGCCATAATTTGCGAGCGGTTCACAGCGCGTGGGCAAACTGGTGCTTGGAAGGGGGGCAATACAAAGCGGCACGCCAACAAGTGGCCAAAGCTGTACAGTACGAGTTCACGTCTAGTCTCGCATTGAAGTGGACCCTCGCGACAATTGCGCCCTGGATTGCCCGAAGGATTGTTCCGAGATCCAAGTCCTATTCTGAATTAATGTGAGGGTCTTGCTCCAGAAAAAGCCACCGCGAAGCGCTGATGAAGTCTTATTGGGCCTCAGCGAGCCTGCGATGTTGTCGGCGGCCGAAACCTCATACCGTATTCCCGGTGCTAAACTCTCTCAAAAAGCGGCCCGTTTGTACGGACCACAGATGTCGGAGTCGACCGCTGTCCTTTGATATGCCCACTGCGCATGTTAGCCTTAAATTCGGAGTCCAGGTGCAATTAGCTCTGGAGTAGCACCCATAATTTCTTATGTGTGGAATTTCTGGAATATTAAAACTTACAGGTGGCCGAGTTGATCGTAATCAACTAGGCAGGATGATTGCCACCCTAAGCCACCGCGGGCCGGATGCTAGCGCGGTGCACGTCGCGACAGCAATCGGTTTGGCCCATGCACGACTCAGCATCATCGACCTGGAGGGCGGCGCGCAGCCGATGTCGACTATCGATGGCCGTCTATGGATCACATTTAATGGCGAGATCTTCAATTACATTGAAATCCGCGAAGAACTAAGCCGCAAAGGGCATCGATTCGCGACCCGTTCGGACACGGAAGTAATCCTCAATGCTTATCGTGAATACGGGGAGGACTGCGTTCATCACTTCAACGGACAGTGGGCATTCGCCATCTGGGACACTGAGGCACAAAAGCTGGTCCTGTCGCGGGACCGGTTCGGTGTTCGTCCCCTGTTTTACACTCGGACGCCCGACAGCCTTTTGTTCGCGTCCGAAATCAAAGCCCTACTGACGTGCCCGCAGGTTCCTGCGGAGATTGATTTGGAGGCTTTAGACCAGATATTCACTTTCTGGGTCACTTTACCACCGAGGACAGCGTTTAAGAACATTTTCCAGGTGCCTCCAGGATGTTCCATTATCGTACAGAATGGCGAGGTGAGCGTCCGGCCATATTGGTCAGTATCGTATCCGGGCACAGAGTCTAACGATGCCGATGAACAACCACTTGCCGAAGAGTTGCTACATCTGTTGGAGGAGGCTACACGGATTCGCCTCCGGTCCGACGTGCCGGTCGGAGCTTACCTAAGTGGCGGGCTTGATTCCACTATAACGACGGCTTTGATGCGAAAAATCGCTAATGATCGGGTCCGAAGCTTTTCCATCACCTTTGCAGATGCTGAATTTGACGAACAGTGCTACCAAGATGAGGCGAGCACATTCCTGGGTACGCAGCACCAAAACATTCGCTGTTCATCTGCCGACATCGCACGCATATTTCCCCAGGTGATTTGGCATACAGAACAACCCGTAATTCGCACTGCACCGGCGCCACTGTTTCTACTCTCTGGTCTCGTGCGAGAAAATGGCTTCAAAGTTGTTTTGACGGGTGAAGGAGCAGACGAGGTGCTCGGCGGATACGACATTTTCAAGGAGGCGAAGATCAGAAACTTCTTGGCACGAAGCCCGGAATCACGCTGGAGACCTCTGTTGCTGAGACGGCTTTATCCCTACATGGGAAACATACAGCGACAGCCGGCGGCATATCTCGAGCATTTCTTTCGTGTGACTGCCAAGGACTTCGCCAGTCCTTTCTTCTCTCATTTGCCCCGGTGGGAACTAACGGCAAAACTGAAATCGCTTTTTTCCGCCGAGGTTCGCGAAGCAACTGGAAGTTATGCAGGGACTCGTGAGATCGAAGACACGTTGCCTCCGCCGTACTGGTCCTGGTCATACTTTCGGCGCGCGGAGTATCTTGAGGCAAAGTATCTTCTTCCAGGGTATATCCTTTCTTGTCAAGGAGATCGGATGTCTATGGCGCACTCGGTGGAAGGCCGTCACCCGTTCCTTGACCACCGCGTCGTTGAATTCGCCGCCAAGCTCCCTTCGAACGTCAAAATGAAAGTGCTCGATCAGAAACACTTGCTCAAGCGGGCGTTCGACGGCCTGATTCCCGAGTCTATCGTGCGCCGTCCAAAGCAACCGTATCGTGCGCCGGATGGCAAGTGCTTTTTTGGAGCGGCCGCCGTAGACTATGCACAGGAACTACTCTCGCCTGACTGCATCCGAAAGAATGGGATCTTTGAGCCGCAGGCAGTGACATCCTTAGTCACCAAGTTTAGAAACGGACGCGCCAACAGTGTTAAAGACAATATGGCCATGATTGGTGTTCTTTCGACGCAACTCTTGGTCCATCAATTCATAACGCAACGATCGCAGGAGTATATGTATGCCGACACGCGATATTGAACGTGAAGTCCATAGTTTTGTCATAAGCAATTTCCTTTTTGACCAATCGGTTGACCTGGAGCCTGACGACTCGCTTTTGGATAAAGGACTGATCGACTCCACAGGCGTTATTGAGTTGGTCGATTTCCTCGAGGAGCGTTATGCGATCAAGGTGGAGGACGACGAAGTGATCCCGGCCAACCTCGACTCTGTACGAAACGTGGCCAAATACGTGGATAGAAAACTTACCCGTGTGGCTTAGGAGGGTTCCTTGCAGGTAGAAGAATTTCTGGAGAATAGCGCGAGACAGTACCCGAATAAGGTGGCGCTGATCGTTGGCGAGGAACGATTAACGTACCGGCAAATCGACGAGGAATCGAACCGTTTGGCACATGCTCTCATCGCCGCAGGTGTGGTGCGAGGAGACCGCGTAGTAACATTCCTGCCGAATTCGGCATTAGCGGTTTTCGCCATCTTTGCAACGCTAAAAGCAGGGGCAGTGTTTGTTGTATTAAATCCAACTACCAAGCCGGATAAACTGACCTACATACTCAACAACTGCCGTGCTTCCGCGATGATCACTTGCAGTGGTGGAAGGTTTCCCCCCGATCTGACTAGCTGGACGCAGAGGCCACATCTTCGTTCCGTGTTCATGCTGGGTGCGAGCGAAGTGCAGACTGCAACTCTTCGGTCTGTCGGCAAGAGTCTGATCCCGGTGGAAGAGGTTCGCCAAGATACACGAAACATCCAGCCTCCATCCAAGAAATGCATCAACATCGATCTCGCTGCACTTATCTACACATCGGGGTCAACCGGTCAGCCAAAAGGGGTAATGGTCACTCATTTAAACATTGCGTCGGCGGCGACATCCATTACGACTTACCTAGAGAATACTGCCGACGACGTTGTGATCAATATGCTGCCGCTAGCCTTCGACTACGGTCTGTACCAGTTGCTGATGATGTTTATGGTAGGCGGAACATTAGTACTGCATGACTCGTTCGCGTTTCCGAACGTTGTGATCGAAAAGATCATTCGCGAGAGGGTAACCGGCTTCCCCATCGTTCCTACAGTCTCTGCCTTGTTGTTGCAGATGGATCTTTCCAAGTATACGTTCCCGAACCTGCGCTATATCACCAATACGGCAGCGGCGCTGCCGGTAGAGCACATCCGAAAACTACGAGCGTTGTTTCCGCAGGTAAGGCTTTACTCGATGTATGGGTTGACCGAGTGCAAGCGTGTATCATATCTGCCGCCCGAACAAGTCGACATCCGACCGACCTCTGTTGGTCGTGGCATGCCCAATGAGGAAGTCTATCTAGTTGATAAAAACGGCAATCGTGTTGGGCCGGGGGTTGCGGGGGAACTTGTGATTCGTGGAGCCAACGTGATGAAAGGCTATTGGGAGTTGCCGGAAGAGACAGCCCGATGCCTCAAGCCCGGTCCGTTACCGGAAGAAAAAGTTCTTTACAGTGGTGATCTTTTTCGTGCGGACGAAGAGGGATACCTGTATTTCATCGGCCGGAAGGACGACATTATAAAGACTCGCGGTGAAAAAGTTAGCCCCAGAGAAGTGGAAGACGTGATCTACGCAATGGATGGTGTAACGGAGGTAGCAGTGATCGGAGTGCCTGATCCCATCCTGGGCAATGCGATCAAGGCGGTTCTCGCGCTCCGTCCAGGTGCGCAGATAACGAGGCAGGACGTGCTTCGTCATTGCTCATCAAGACTTGAGGATTTCATGATGCCTCGGATCGTTGAGTTCCGCGCATCTCTGCCAAAAACCGAATCGGGCAAGATTAGTAAGCGAATGCTTGCATCTGAGCCTCAAGACAGCGCGGATGTCGTGACCAGCGCCGTTTAGAGATAACTCTGAGATTGCCAATTCCGAGATCGGGTCTCAACCTCAAACCGATTATCCTCAAATTGTGAAAGGGGGGGGGGAGAGGGGGTCCAAAACTTGCTAGGTTGTCGGGATCGTGCACCAGGCGACTCTGGGAAGTCAAGCCCCTGGCAAGTACGCAGGATCCTGGGACGAATACACTATTGCGTACGTATTGGAATTTCAACATTCGAAGGATATTGTTGCGAATGATAAATTCGCTGCGTAGCTTTTTGGTAATCGGCCGCAGTCGCCAGAAAAATGTTTGGAACATACTTCTGGGGATTGCGATCAATTAGCGGGAACCACGAACTTTGTACCTGGACCAAAATGCGATGGCGCTTTAAAAATGTGTGATCGTTTGTGTGTAGATCAATTGTAAAGTGCGTCACTTGGTTGGGCACAAGTGGCTTGGGATCTTCGAAACTTTCATGGAAACGTCCGCGCAACACTTCGTCCGAGACGATTAGCTCGTATCCCTCGAGATCGGGATCTTGCGGGTACTTGTCTGGATAGACATCGATTAGCTTTACGATCCAGTCACTGTCGGTTCCCGTCGTAGAGGCAAAGAGGTGCGCAACGATGTCTCCCGATACTGTCAGATCTTTTGTCAGAGGGTCCGTAACCCATGTCAGTGTGTCTGGCCGATTCTGCAGGAACCGCTGGTCCTGCAGAAGCCATGTGTGCCATCGGCTGTCCGTCGCATAGGTTACTTCAACTGGTCGCTGACGATAGGGAACAGGATTTGCCGGATCAGAGACGTAAGAATCGAAGGCGTTCTCCCTTTCCGGGGACGGATCAAATGACAGGTGACTGTTCGCCCGGAGATAGAGCTTGCTCCGGGTTATCCCCGATCGCGGAGGCCAAACCTCGTATGATTTCCACTGGTTGGACCCGGTCTCAAATATTGTCGCTTCTTTGACCGGCGGGGCGCCCGTGTCGTGCAACCAATAGGCGAACCATGGAGCTTCGATCTTTTGTCGAAAAAACGCTCCTGTGTCACTTCCGAGGTCCACCACGCTAAGTTTGGTACCATGAGTACGCATCCAACCCGCGTGGTTCCATGGGCCTATGACTAAGTAATTCCTATGATCAAGTTCGTTGGCCTCCAAGTTTTCATAGATTGTCACGGGGCCGTAAAAATCTTCGGGGTCCCACCAGCCTGCGACGTTTAAGATCGGCACGACAGGCTTTAACTCCGAGAGATAGCGGTGAAATGCTCGCTTCTTCCAGAATTCGTCGTAGTTCGGATGCGCGAAGAAGTTATTCCATGTAGGCAATTTGTCATGGACGTAAAGTGCATTGATATTCGAAAGCGGGCCGAGTGCGAGATACCAGTCGAACATGTCGCGTTTGTCAAATGGAAAGGTAAAGCTCGTCCTTGAAGGTTCCATCGTAGCCGTGCATTCGAAACCATAACTGAGGCGAAAGGCGCCGTTGTGATGAAAATCGTCCCCGAGGAGTTGGTCGGCCGGAGACGCTTGTTCGGAGATTGCTTTAAGGGCAGGGTGCGGTTCGAGTAGAGCCATGGTTGCCAACCAGCCGCTGTATGAAATGCCCACCAATCCCGCACGCCCGTTATTGTTGGGAATATTCTGCAGAAGCCAGTCAATCGTATCGTAGGTATCGGTTGCCTCGTCTGTCGCGTCTTGGTCGCTCGAGTCACGAGGCGGGCGGAACAACACAAATTTTCCTTCGGAGGAATATCGGCCGCGGATTTCCTGGAAGACGAAAATATACCTATCAGCGAACATTTCGGCGAAGTCCGCGAGGTTGGTGGTGTAGTGGGTCGCGTCGCCCTCAAGGGTATATGCCGTTCTTTCCATCAGAAAGGGCATCGGCTGCATTAGGCCATTTTTTGGGGTATAGATTTCGGTGTAGAGTCGAACACCGTCTCTCATCGGGATCATGGCTGTGTTGCGATCAAAGATCTGGCGATAGTCTGGAATGTCTCGGTTCGTTGCCAGCTTATTGGCGTGGGAGCGTGATACAAGGTGAATAGTCCCAGCAATAAGGAAGGCGCCCCCTACCACGGATAGAGCCTTCAGTAGTTGCATTTTGCTACCTCGTGTGCTGAGCAATGCTGCGGCCGAGGCGGGCAATAGAAGCACGCAGAAACTGACTCCCCAGATGCCAACTGCCGAAGCCAAACGCAGCACGAGTAGACAGTCCATCTGCGTGTAGCCAAGATTCCCAAACGTTCGATGCGAAACGACGGCGGAAAAGAGATACTCGTAGAAAACCCACAGGGTGGGGACCACTAGAGCGGCTTGCCAGAGCTGACGGCGAAGAATGAACTGACCGTGCATGAGAACGATAGCGCCGAAAATGCAGGAAGGAAGAAGAAGAATCATGATGGCGGAGCCCGTGGGTATTCCCAACCCTCGGAAATAGTGCCACATGTTCAAACCGCCAATAAACCATGATAACGAAGCTATTCCGAACGTTGGTAGCGCTGGAGAGTGCGCAGCAATTAGAAGCACCGGTAGCGGGGCAAACCAGGTGAGCCAACAGATGGGATGCGGTCCCGTGCCGAAAAACAGCAGGGTCGAGGATGCAAGTAGTGCGCAAACCGCGAGCACGGTTGAGGAACCGTCATTTAATGTCATTTGAGGCAGCACACCTCAAGCCTTCCGAGCGTAACGTAACGAGTGCGGAGATTGTACACTGCAATGCGTACCGAACACATTTGGTGCCGGGAAGCTTATGCATTTTGTTTAAGATATCGCCTCGATTGTGCTAAAAGTGGAGTCTTAACTAAGCGCGATCGGATTAGTGCCAGCAAATTTGCAGGCGGTGGTGCCTAGCTTGAGGGCAACATCGCCGTTATGACAGTTCTTACACTCAACTTCTGGCTTCACAATCTAAAACGAACCAATAGGAGCATGTGCAAATGCAGACGACAAATATTGAACACGATATTCGTACCTTTCTCACGGAGACGTTTCTCTCTGGTCGCAGCGAATCGCTGAAGGATGAAGCACCGCTGCTCGGAGATGTCATCGACTCCGCCGGCGTGATTGAACTCGTCGTGTTCATTCAAGAGCGCTTCACCATCTCAATCGATGATGAAGAAGTGACGACTGACAATTTAGGTTCGGTTAAGAATGTCGTTGCCTTCGTTGGAAAGAAACTTCACAGCAAAGGATAGAGTTGGTGACTAGTAATGCGTAATGCGCGGCTTCGGCACGGCTCGGCGCGACTTGAGGACAGGGTCCTCCGAATGGCTGTTCATTCTGCCTCAGTCCGGGTTCCTGGTTAGAGTTATCCTAAGGAAAAACTGCACGGATCTCGAATTTATGCTGGCGCCGGCCGGCTTGCATGTGATTAAGTCTAAGGGACTTAGCGATGCCGCGCGCCGCTCGAATTCGCCGCTCGAATTCGCTGGTGACCGAGTCATCGTGGAGAGCGATTTTCCATGTTCCTTTCGCGGAAGAACGTGATATGATCCAAAGAGTTTTCCCTCCTCCCCGCATTTCCCCCGAAGTTTGTTAGTTGTTACCTCACTGAAAAGGCAGGTTTCACTTCACCATGCTTAATACTGTGATCATTGGCGCGGGCCCGTATGGGCTTTCAATCGCTGCACATCTCCGAAGTCGCGGAATAACCTTCCGGATCTTCGGCCGTCCGATGGATAGTTGGCGGGCGCACATGCCGAAGGGCATGCTGCTCAAGTCGGATGGTTTTGCCTCAAACATTTCCGATCCAGACGATCAATTTACCCTGGGAAAATTCTGTGCTCAGGAGGGAATCGAATACTCCGACGTAGGAATTCCGGTCCGACTTGATACCTTCACGCGATACGGCTTGGCTTTCAGAGAACGGATGGTGCCGGAACTCGAAGACAAGCTGGTAGTCAGTGTCCAGCGTGCGTCTGAAGGCTACCTGCTGCAACTCGACAATGGGGAGAAAGTAAACGCTCGAAGCGTAGTGCTGGCCGTAGGCATAACGCACTTTGATTATGTTCCAGAAAATCTGGCATCCGTGCCGGCAGAATTTCTATCCCACAGCTCCCGCCATCATGATGTCGAACAGTTCCGCGGTCGCGAGGTGATCGTGATCGGGGGAGGTTCGTCGGCGCTGGATTGGGCTGCATTGCTGCAAGAGGCTGGAGCGCAGGTTCAGCTTGTGGCCCGTCAAGAAGCTTTGAAGTTCCATGGCAGGCTTACCGAGAAACAGCGGTCTTTGTGGGAGCGCATTCAGCGCCCGCAGACCGGTCTAGGTCCAGGTTGGCGTGCTAGCTTCTATGCCAATGCACCGGCGGCCTTTCATCGTTTACCTGACACTCTTCGCTTAGAGATTGTGAAAAGGACCTTGGGACCATCGGGTGGGTGGTTTGTGAAGGATCGAGTAATGAATCACGTCCCCCAGTTGCTGGGCCATACCGTGGAGGGAGCCGGCGTACGAGAAGGAAAAGTTCATGTCCACGTTCGCGCGCTGGACGGCACGGACCGTGAGCTTCGAGCTGATCACATCGTTGCGGCAACTGGCTATCGGGTTAATCTTGGACGTTTGACGTTCCTGAGTCCAGAAATTCGGTCGAAATTGACTACCCTTGCTGGTACCCCTGTGCTCTCCTCAACCTGTGAGTCGTCTGTGCCGGGAATCTATTTCGTGGGGATTGCGGCTGCAAACAGCTTTGGTCCTGTCATGCGTTTCGCCTTCGGGGCGGACTTTGCCGCTCGCACGGTTTCCAAAGCGATGGCGAAATCGTTTTCGCGCAAGACCGAGCTGGTTGCGGTTGAAACTGCCGTTTCCGCTTCCAAATGAACAGCAGAACCGAATTGAAAATGGAATCCATGTATTTCGGGAGTGTTGTCGCTCGCTGAGACTTGTGAACGGATGAAGAGAGAGACCATCGCAATTCACGCTGGCTACGACGGCGACCCCACCACAAGGGCCGTTGCCGTGCCCATCTATCAGACCGTTGCATTCGAGTTTGATAGCGCGGAGCACGGAGCGGCCCTGTTCAATCTGGAAGTTCAAGGGAACATCTATACCCGCATCGGAAATCCTACCAACGCGGTTCTGGAGAAGCGCGTAGCCGCGCTAGAAGGCGGCGTCGATGGGCTCAGCGTTAGCTCCGGAATGGCGGCGATCGAATACTCCCTGATGAACATCGCGGAGTCGGGAAACAATATTGTTTCTCTTCCCCAGCTTTACGGCGCCACTTATACGTTGCTGGCGCATATATTCCCCAAGCGAGGAATTACTTCACGTTTTTCCGCTAGCGATCGACCCGAAGATGTAGAGACGCTGATCGACGAAAATACTCGGGCTGTATATTGCGAGAGTGTGGGAAATCCAGCAGGAAATGTAGCTGACATCGAGGGATTGGCCCGAGTAGCGCACAAGCATGGCGTGCCGCTGGTGGTCGACAACACGGTGGCCACGCCCATTCTGTTACGACCGATCGAGTATGGCGCTGACGTCGTCCTGCACTCGATGACGAAATTCATCGGAGGCGGTGGCACCAGCATTGGCGGGATGATTGTGGATAGCGGCAAGTTTCCCTGGCGGCAGTATCCCAAGAAGTTTTACATGTTGAACGAGCCGGAGATCGCTTATCACGGCGTCGTTTACGTCGACCATTTTGGCGACGCGGCCTACGTCGCGCGCTGTCGCACAGTCTGTCAGCGAAATACTGGGGCCACGCTGTCGCCTTTCAACGGTTTCTTGTTTTTGCAGGGAATTCAGACCCTGGCCCTCCGCGTCGAGCGCCACGTTGAGAACGCGCGCAAGGTGGCGCAATTTCTGCGCGATCATCCGGCGGTCGAGTGGGTTAATTATGTTGGCTTTCCGGACAATCCGCTCTATCCGATGGCGCATCGATACCTGGGCTCCAACTTCTGCTCACTGCTCACTTTTGGTGTAAAAGGCGGCTACGAAGGGGGCAGAAAGTGCTTCAACGCTTTTCGCCTTTTCAAACGGATGGTAAACATGGGCGATGCGAAGTCGTTATCGTGTCATCCTGCTTCGACTACCCACAGGCAGCTAACGCCGGAAGAACAGGCGAAAGTTGGAGTTACTCCGGAGATGATTCGGCTTAGCGTGGGTATTGAGCACATTGACGACATTCTAGAGGATCTAGGGCAAGCATTGGAAAAGGCGACGTCGTGACGCTTGGCGGTATGGGAATACGCGGCGGTCGTTGGCGGGTGATATGCCACTAACCATCGAGGGACGAGTTCCGAGTCGTTGGGCGGAGAAAGCAGGTTCCCGCGCAGTAGTGTCGATCGGCCATTATGTCAAACGTGCGGAATTCGTTAATCTCGCGCTCATCAATAACATGCCCGATGCCGCGCTCGAAGACACCGAACTCCAGTTTTTTGAGCTCTTGGACACCGCGTCGGGAGATGTTCCGGTACTTCTCAAGCTTTATTCGCTGACCGGGGTTCCGCGAACCGACCGTGGGCAGCGCCATTTGAACGACTTTTACTTCGGCTTGGACGAACTTTGGGACAGCCGGGTCGATGCAGTCGTCATCACTGGTACCGAGCCACGGCAGCCCGATTTGCGGCAGGAGCCTTATTGGTCCGCGTTGGCCAATGTCTTCGACTGGGCCGAGCGGAATACAATTTCGACGGTTCTCTCCTGTCTGGCTGCGCATGCTGGTGTGCTTCATAGCGATGGAATCCAGCGCCATCGCCTGAGTGATAAGCAATTCGGCGTCTTTGAGTCGGCGGCTTGTGATCACGAGTTCACCCGGCACGCTGCGTCTCAGATGCGCTTTCCGCATTCTCGATGGAACGAGGTGCAAGAGGAGTCGCTGACGTCATGTGGTTATACCGTTCTAACCAAGTCGGCCCTGGCTGGCGTCGATGCTTTTGTGAAGCAAAAGAGGAAGAGCCTGTTCCTGCATTTCCAGGGACATCCGGAGTACGGAGCACAGACTCTGTTCAAGGAATACCGGAGAGATATAAAGAGATTCCTGCGGGGTGAACGAGAATCGTTTCCCACGATGCCGTACGGATACTTCGACGCACCAGCGACCAAGCTGCTGACCGAATTCCAACAGGCCGCCCTTGCCCACCCGATGGAAGAATTGTTGACGCTCTTCCCTGAGACGATCGCGAAAACGTTGGAGAACACCTGGCAATCTTCGGCGACTTGCATCTATAGAAACTGGTTGCGGTATGTGCTGGCGAAAAAGGCAGAGGTGTCGCCGTTCGCGAGCGTCACCGGCTCGTATACTCAAATCCAGCGAAAACCGTCCGCGGTATTGTAGCTACGAAGGCTGATTCCCATTGTTTCCACCAAATGACTGCTTTCAGACCAAGTATTGAGGAACAGGCCTCTGAGATTTTGAGCCGGCTTCCTGCGCGCATCAGTGACGTGGTGACGCCGTGGGCGGACAGTTCGCCTGACCGGCAGGCTCTTGTCGAGGCTTCTGGAGCATGGACATATCGGCAACTGGCATCTGCGATTTCTGAAACGCAAGTGTTTCTCCGAAAACGGGGAATGCGTCCAGGCGATCGCGTCATGATTGTGGGCGAGAACTGCCGAGAATTCGTCGCGATTTTGTTAGCCTCGGCAGGCATCGATGCATGGCCAGTGCTTGTGAATGCAAATCTCTCGGCGCGCGAAATCGATCAGATTCTTGATCATTGCGGCGCACGTCTTGTTTTTTACACCACCAGCGTGTCGCCGCATGCTGGCGAACATGCAAGTCGGCACGGAGCGACGGTCTTAGAGATTGATGGTGTGGGATCGATCGGGGTCGGTCGCTTGAACGAGAGGGTCGAACCAGAAGTGATGGAGGCGAACATTCCTGACCGTGTCGGCGCGTTAATCTACACGTCCGGCACCACCGGTCTTCCTAAAGGCGTCATGCTGAGCCATCGTAATCTGTTGTTTCTCGCGGCCGGGTCAGCGCAGATCCGGGCACTTTCCCCGGACGACCGTTTTTACGGCATTCTTCCAATGTCTCATGCGGTAGGTCTCTCCGTCGTCCTGCTGGGTTCCTTGTTTAGCGGTGCGGCCCTTTATTTGTCAGCTCGTTTTGATCCAATGAACGCGCGCGTAACGATTGAGAGGGAGCGCTTAACGGTAATCCTGGGCGCTCCGGCCACATTCAACCAATTTCTGCAATATGCGAAGTTCAGACGGGTGCAGTCGTTGAGGTTTCCGGCCCTGCGAATCATTGCTACTTCCGGAGCGCAACTCCACGCCTCCACTAAGTCAGGGACGGAGAGCCTTTTCGGCATGCCGCTCCACAACGGCTACGGCGCGACGGAATGCTCGCCGACCATCGCTCAAACCAGGGTCGAGGCTCCCCGAAACGATACTTCGATCGGGCCGCCGTTTCCTGGAGTTGAAGTCAATCTGGTTGGGCCGGACGGGAGATCTGTTCCTGAGGGAGAAGCCGGTGAACTATGGGTTCGCGGACCGAATGTGATGAAGGGCTATTATCGCGCGGCTGAGGAGACAGCCACTGCGATTAACGACGAAGGATGGTTCAATACGCGCGATCTTGCGCGACTGGAAGACGGAAATTTGTTTATAGTCGGCCGAACCAAGGATTTGATCGTCCGTCGGGGGTTCAACGTCTACCCCGCCGAAGTTGAAGCGGTGCTAAACGCGCACCCTGAGGTTGCTCAGTCCGGCGTGATCGGTCGGTCGGTGGAAGGAGATGAGGAAGTCGTCGCCTTCGTTCAGATCCTGCCGGATTCGCAATTGACTATCCCCGACATAGCGGAATACGCAGCGCAACATCTTGCTCCGTATAAACGACCGTCACAGATTCTTCTTGTTCCTAGCATGCCCCTCACCCCAACGGGGAAAGTAGTCAAGGCCGAGCTCGCGAAAATACTCGAAAATATTCTTCAGTCACGCTGAGAATCAAGATCGCAGAACCCACAGCAGCAAGTCGATTAGGCCGTGTACCTGATACTGAGAACCAAGATTTACGTGTGATTGGAGACGAGATTTTAAGGGCCTCCTTTGAAAGAAACCGGGGGCACCCTTTCGATCGCGCAACCTACTCAGGTGCCATCGACTCGCCCCCTTCGATAGAGCCCATCAGGGGCTTGCGTAAACCGACGTACGGCTAGCCCGGAGAATTTGGCCCCGCTAAGAAGCCGCCGTCGAGCACCAGGGACTGGCCCGTCATGAAAGATGCCCGGTCCGAGCACATCCATACCACGGCTTCAGCAATTTCAATCGGTTTTCCAAATCGACCGATAGGATGGCAACTGAGAACGTGGTTACGGACCGCCGGAGCGCGAAAGATCCGATCAGCCATAGGCGTTTCGGTAAATCCGGGGCACACGGCGTTGATCCGAATCCCGTTCTTCGCATTTTCCAGCGCGGCGGTTTTCGTCAGGCCGATCACTCCATGTTTGCTGGCACTATAGGCTGCTACCCCAGCGGAACCTATTAACCCTATAATCGATGCCATATTTACGATAGCTCCGCCAGCACGCTGTTTGAGCATCTGTCGGATCTCGTACTTCAGGCAGAGCCAGACGCCCTTAAGATTGATCTCGATGGTCCGATCCCAATCTTCCTCGGATTGTCTGACTATGGGCGCCCAGACACCCTCGATTCCGGCGTTGTTGAAGGCGATATCCAGGCCTCCGAATCTCTCCACCACCTTCTGGATGAGCGTTTCCACATGAGAGGCTTTCGACACGTCGGTTTTCACAAATAGCCCATCACCGCCCGCGGCACGGATCAGTTGGACGGTTTCTTCGCCTTGCAGTTCGCGCCGGCCCGCGACCACTACTTTGGCTCCCGCCTTCGCGAAAAGCAGCGCGGTGTCACGGCCGATCCCGGATGTCCCGCCAGTCACAAGGCCCACTTTTCCTTCCAATTCCGTTGTCATAATTTTCCTTCACGAATCGGACTACTAGCGACGGAATCGCCGAGTGTAGGCTGGCCGTGAAGCTTCCGTCAATGGGGATAACTCTCAATAGCCTAACCTAGGAGGCCTGCGAGCGCTGGGTCTGCCATCTTTCCATCCCCCAAACTCATTGCTGAGCGATTTTCGCCTGCTGCAAAGTGAGCGCTCACGTATCGTCAGGTGATTGCCCAACGAGTTCAGCTTTGTTTGCGACCTCCCTCATCGCTTCTATTATTCGCAGATATCAAGAGCTTGGGATAGAAGTCGGGTATCATTTGCGGTGAAACGCGGGGCGATCGACGCAACTTGCGATCAGGAGTGCAAGCAGGTCGCCACGATGCCGTGCCGGCGCTTCTCCATTGAGGATAGCCGCATTCAATTACTTAGAATCTGGAAGGGGAATCAAGATGGAGCAGACTACCGCCAAGCTTGTGGGCATGTGGAAATTGGTCTCCGCTTCGAGCACATCTTGGAAAAGGGGATCGAAACGAGACCCCTACGGTAGTCACGTCCCTGATTAGCTATGGTGGGCGAAAGATACTCTGCTTCGGTGCGTTACCGGAAGAAGCTGGTGAACGGCAAAATTTAATCGATCGAACCGGTCGGGCAACGTCTACGGGGCGGCATCTGATAGCGCCATCGGTGATCGATCGCTCCACTTTGAAATCCTTGTACCATGCTGATTCCAGGTAGGTTGTGCGTTTTGCGGCGAAGTCTCCCGGTACAGCTTTGTGTTAAACTCATCAGTTAGTTGCCGATTTCTGCGCGCCCGAAACTTGTGATTTTGCCAATTAAGTGAAAGGTTCTCGATGGTTACCGCTCCGGCCAAAAAAGTTGTCTTCAGCGACGAGGTTGTGCAGAATCCGTACCCCACATACGGCCGTATGCACGAGGAAGGCCCGCTGCATTACGTGGAGGTTGCCAGCAAATGGGCCGTGTGGTCGATTTTCAGCCATGCCGAGTGCTCCTCGATCGCCAAAGACCCCAGGCTATCCGCTAAACGCGCGAAGCAGATGTTATTGCCTTTGCCCTTCAGCCGCCAGTCCGAGTTCAGCGAACTTGCGCGCATGCTGAGCCTGTGGCTGATTTTCATGGATCCACCAGAGCATACTCGGTTGCGTAAACTTCTCAACAAGGGGTTTTCGGCCGCTGCGGTCGAAGGCCTGCGTCCACAAGTTGAGACCATCGTCGATCAGATGCTAAAGCCACTTAAGCATGGCTCGGAGGTGGATCTCATGGAAGAGTTCGCGAATCCCATGCCGGTGCGTGTAATTTCTGAACTGCTTGGAGTGCCCCAGACCCTGCATGGCACATTCGTGAATGCGTCGCGGGCAATTGCAGCGTTTCGAGGCAATCCAAATCGCACCGTGGAAGAGGCACGCGCGGCACAAGATGCGCTCATCGAATTAACCGAGTTTTTCCGCAAGACCGTTGCGGAACGTCGGCGCAACAAAGGAAACGACCTGATTAGCCTGCTGATCGACATCGAGGAAGAAGGGGAAGTACTGACCGAAGAAGAGCTTTACGCGCAGTGTATCGCGCTGCTTTTCGCAGGGCACGAGACGACTCGAAATCTGATCGGTAACGGGATGTATACGCTCCTGAACAACCCGCAAGAGACCACCGACTTACGAGAAAAACCGGATATGATTCGCACGGCGGTCGAGGAGCTTCTCCGTTATGAGAGCCCGGTACAGTTCACGGCTCGCGTGCTCAAGGAAGATATTGAGGTTTGTGGCCAGCAGATACGGAAGGGATGGACGGTCCTATGCATGCTCGGAGCGGCGAATCGGGATCCAAAGAAATTTAAAGAACCGGATCAACTAAACCTGAAAAGGCTGAACAACGAACATTTGGCGTTTAGCGCGGGTCCGCATTTTTGCATCGGGGCCCAACTCGCGAGGTTAGAAGGACAAATCGCGATCCTGAATCTGGTACAGCGCTTTCCGAAGATGAAGCTTGCCGGCCCACGGCCCGAGTGGGCGTCCACTTTTGGACTGAGAGGCCTAAAAGCTCTTCCGGTTATTATGTAAAAAGCTGAGGTGCGGAGTCAGAACAATGCGAGATGGCTTTGTAGTAGCCCACCCTGATTCAGAAATCGGTACCGATTCGGTGGCAGGTTGTCGTTCTTGTCTAGTGTCGGCGGCGCCCCAGACATTGATAAGCAAAGGAGAGACTCCGCTTGAACCCCTGTCTTGCAACCAGCACAAACCAGGCAGATCTTCCAATCGAGTCTCGGCGGGCGGTCTTCCACATCGACGATAGCAATTTCAGACGCTCCCCATGAGTCAGCCGAACTCTGATGCCCTTGGATGCGATAGTGTCGTACGTCCCCCTTTCCAAGTTGGCCGACCGAATATCCTTCCGAAGGGATCCCAGTAGAGATAGTGGGATGCAGTGTTCGACGACTGCATTAGGAACAAACAGCGGTAGGTCGCCATTTTGCATTAAATTGGCTAGGAGGAGGGTGTCCTCGCCCCTAAGAGCGTTGGGATCAAACACACCGTTTTCGATGTCCGCCTTTTCCCGCCGAATGGCGAATCCGGCCGTGTTCAAGTATCGAATTCGACCGTCCGGCTGAAGCATGTGATCTTGAAAGTTTGCTAGTCTAAGTTCTTCCGCTCGGCCAACCAGGCTTGAGCAGTCTCCAACGAGGCGCAGCTGAAAGTAATTGTGCAGGGGGGACTGCGCGATGGTTGCACTGAGGGCGGCTAGACAGCCGATTTGGAGCCTGCTATCAGCATCCACAAACAGTAATACGGCGCCCTTGGATGCCCGAATGCCACGATTTCTGGAAGTCGGAATCCCCGCATGAGGCTGGCGGATTAAATTCAGTGGGTAACCGTAGTTCGAGCTGCAAATAAAGTCCGGGACAGCCTCGGTACTGCCGTCGTCCACGATGATGACTTCGAAACTCGGGCTGTTTGTCTGCTGCATCAACGACTGCAGACATGCCTTAAGCATTGCCCAGTCGTTGTAAACGGCGACAATGATGCTGAACAGAGGCGCCTCACTCGAAGTTTGACAAGCGCGGACCATGCGACCTACGGTACTCCTACGAAGACGTTAGAGACTTTAGAATTGCACACTCAGCAACGAAATCAAACTGACATGCATTACTTCAGTCATCGTATTGAGCTTAACCGGTGAGACTCGCAGATCGCTGTTCGAGTTCCTGTAACAAGGAGCCTTTGTGAAATCTGCGCTCGGTTTTTCCCAGAGGCAATTCGAATAAACTCGGGCTTCACGGATCGGCGATTTCATGAGCCTGTTTTGCGCTAGGCTCTTCAAGCAATGAACTTAGCTAGCGTAAATGGTTACTCGCGCCGGGAAACAATAGGGGCAGGGTCGGCGTGTGCAACGAGGGAGGATTTGCAGACTACAGGCTGATTCTGCGATTGAACCGATGCTGTGTCAAGATGAATTCTTGCAACCTGCGGCAGAGATTTTGCAGCGTTCTAAGCCGATCGATTTCGCACCTGGGGGTCTAGCCAGGTAATTCGGAACGTCGCAAGTTTCCAGAAATCGACCAATTTGATGAACTTTCTAGCCTTCCAAGGCTGATTCTTGGAGCGCTCTTCTTTATCTAGCCGGAGTTTTACTGGAAATGGAGCAAAAAGCAACGTAAGTTCGTTATTTTGTGCGGCGCTACGGGTACGATTTAGTAATGCCAACGCCCGCTGCAAAGAGGTAATCGTTGCAAGCGAAAGAACTTCTGGCCAAGCTTGCCACATCTTGGGCGATCGAAATAGGCAGAAGAAGCAGCGGAACCAGGTTTTGGATAGGGCAATACAAAATCGCACGGTCAGCTTAACTCAGCGTCTTAAGTAATTGCGCATAGTCTGCCGAGGACATCGTTGCGAGTGTCCAGGTTGCGAACTCGGGTTCAACCGCGCCGATTACGTTCTGAAGACGGTCGAGGTAGCGATCGTGCAGGCAACGACGGCGGGTCAGCTTCCACACTCGCTCGATGGGGTTGAGTTCGGGACTGTAAGCGGGTAGGCAGTCAAAGGCAAAGTGATTGGCGTTTTGTTCCGGCCACTGTCGGTGCAGGCGGGAGTGGTGATAACGGGCATTGTCGGTGATGACCACAACCTGTCTCCCGGTTCCGCGGCTGGCGGAGCGGAGTTGCTGGGAACTGAAGGGAGCTGGGCCCATTGAATTCGCCGGTTTCCAGACCGAACAAAGCGCCCATCCCGCAAGCGCACGCCTCCAAAATACCCAACACTCTTGCGGGTAGGGGCGTGCAGCAGGACCGGGTCCTTGATTTCTGGCGGGATCCACATGCGGCAGCGCGAGCCATGCAGCTGAAAGTGGACTTCGTCGGTCGCCCAAAGATCGACGTTCGCGTCCTGCATCAAGTCTTGGAGTTTTTTTTATGTGCTTTCTGGGCTGCGGGATCAGCATGGGCCGGAGCGGGGCGTGGTTTGCGCAACCGGAAGCTCTGTTGACGGAACATTCGCTGGCACTGGCGAACCCCGATGGCAATGCCGTACCTTTGCTCAATCCAGGTACTGAGTGTTTTTCCATCCCAGAGGTTCCGGCTCAGACCAACCTCCCTCGGCGGATAGCGCAAAATTTGATCCACCCCCGCCCACTGTTTTTCCGTCAAGCGTCGGGGTCGCCCCGGTCGCTCCCCCTCCGACAATCCTGCCAGACTGTCTCTTTCAAAACGACCGACCCAATATTCCACCGACCGTGGTGCATCGCCCAGAAGATGTGCCACCTCCGGGCAGGTCATACCCTTGGCTACCAAAAGCACCCCATGGAGACGATGATCGTAGCGAGATTCCTCCGAGCGGCGAATCTCATCTTGCAGTCCGAGAATGATCGTGGGAGAGTCGGCAATGGTAAGTGGTTTCATTATTCCATGAAATCACAATCCCTGGTTATGCGCAATTATTTATGTCGTCGTGTGTAGTATGGGATTCAATGTGACAACGGCCGCCAACAATCGCATCCGGAAGAAAGTGCTCACACTCCTCTGTGTGTCTGTCCTAGCTGGCATTTTGGTTGCTGGACTATGGCCATTCCATGCGCCCATGAACGACGTAACCTGGCTAGACGACGGTAGCGGTCTTCGTTTCGGTCGGCATGGAGTCATGCTGAGTTCCCAGGCACCCGATCCGGCCGGGTTGAAAAGCGGAAATAATTGCAGCGTTGAAATCCGGGTCCAACCGGCCTTCATTGATAGCGGGGGAACTCTACTTGCATTTTACTCGTCGGGAAATCGTACGGTCGCGTTTTCGCTGCACCAATCTCTTGATGACTTACTCTTGCGACGTGTCAATGTTGACCGAAAACGCCGTGTCAGAAGCAAATGGTACATTGACCACGTTTTCCGCAAGAACAAGCAAATGATTGTCACAATCACCGCAAGTCCGCAAAGCACGATGGTTTATGTGAATGGCGCTCCGGTCGGCGCGTCTGCGCGATTCGGGCTTTCGAGTCAGGACTTGACTGGTCAACTTGTCGTTGGTAACCGTCCTCTGGTGGACAATGGCTGGCAAGGTCAGTTAAGGGGCCTGGCTGTTTACAATCGAGAACTCACTCCGGCCGAGGTTTCGCAGCACTATGCTGACTGGACAACGAACCAAGGAGCCAAGATCAAGAATGACAGACCAGCCGCCCTTTATTTGTTCAACGAAGGGCTTGGGGCCGTCGTCCACGACCAGATGAACCCAGCGAATGACCTTCATATTCCGGATCGCTATTTTGTCCTGCATGCGCCGTTTCTCGAACTGCCTTGGGATGAGTTTGAATTCAGCTGGAGCTATTGCAAGGATCTTCTGATCAACATCGCAGGCTTCGTTCCCCTTGGGTTTTTTTTCTGTGCAGACTTCTCGCAGGTGCGACGACTTGACCGGAGTGTGCTTGCGACTATCGTCTTAGGCGCAGTCGTAAGTTGTGCGATTGAAGTGTTGCAGGCATTTCTCCCGACCCGGAATTCGGGCATGACTGATATCGTCACCAACACGCTCGGGACGACTTTCGGAGCCATGTTGTACAGGTGCCAGTTGATTCGCGGCTTATTCGTGGCGGTCCTAGGCTAGCAGGCCGGGGTGTAAGTGCGGATGCGTAAGCAAAAGTGTTCGAAGGATCCACAGGTGGGATTCGTAGAATGCGCGTATGACAATCTGGCCTCCGTTATTTATTCCTCGAATGGTTGTCATGCTCCCCATTGGGCAGTTCAAGGGAGGCGAGAACACACCACATTCTCCAGGTAAACGAAACCGTGAGCTCCTCCAACGTCGGGAAAACTGCCGACCACTTGGCCGCTGTTATTGATACCTCGTGCTGCAGTCTCGATTGCGCCGGGATAGATTAAAGGCTCATAATTCCCAGCTTTAAGGGGAGCTGTGTTTCCCCAGCCCAGCATTTGGAACACTCCCACAATTTCTCCTCGGTCGTTCACCCCGTTTTGAACCGTCAGAACTTCCCGGCCCCGGGGCCCCGGATAGGTCATTGGGGGACTAAACGTGCCTCGGTCGTACAGAAAGCCGGCAGTAGCGGTCAGTGTAGTGAACATGCCAACCATCTGATCTAGGTTATTGACACCAAGAATGTTGGTTTCCGCCGCACCCGGGTAGTCGAGCTGGCAAAAGGACTCCTCTTCATAAATAAACCCATGCGGTACTCCGTGGGAGTCACTGAATTGCCCTACTACTTGGCCATGATCGTTGATACCATTCCCAGTTATTTGGGTCACACTCGTATCGCGAGCAACTCGATGTGCAGCAAGGCTAGGTTTGCGGGCATCGTCCTTCCCCTCTCAGTGTTAATCCCCGCGTCGACACTTCAAAGGTCTCATTCAAATGGGACAAAAGGCCAAAAGGCTCCGAGTTGTGTGCCACATTCGGCTGTCAGGAGCCGCCTCAAACCTCAAACTTCGCCAAGCCCATGAAACACCCTATTGCAATACAAGTGACTCAATAAACGGGGGCCCACTTAACAGGGAAGGCTCGGGTCACGAAATGGCGCGCTGCTGAATCCCTTCAAGCAACTGCTCAACGCTTTACTGTCCCCGACACCTGACGAAACTCACCAGTTCGATCGAAGCGGGTCTCTTGAGACGCTCTGGCTGGCGTCCAACTACGGTCTTTTTTTCTATATGAACCCACCAACTCCAGCAACGGCAATCTCCCAGCATTTAGGACATTTAGGCTCATAACGGCACTTCAATCAATGTTGGGCCTTCCCTTTCCAGTCCTGCCCGTAGCGCTTTCCCGAAGGCTTCCAGCGAATTGACCCGCGTGCCGGACACTCCCATTCCTTTCGCCAAGTGCACCCAATCGAGATCGGGGCGGCCGATTTCGAACATATCCAGGGCCCGTGTCCCTGGATTTCCAACTCCCAGATAAGAAAACTCACGCTTGAGGACGGCATAGCCGTGGTTGGCGAAGACCACGATCGTGACATTGAGGCCCTCGCGCGCCATCGTCCACAACGCCTGAAGTGTGTACATGCCGCTGCCATCGGCGGTAAGGCACAACACCCGACGGTCCGGGCACGCCACTGCCGCACCGACGGCCATGGGTAAGGCAATCCCGATTGAGCCGCCAGTGTTCCCCAGCCAGTCGTGCGGAGGAGCGCCTCTCGTGGCGGCCATCATGCTTCGGCCCGAGGTCATGGATTCGTCGACCACGATTGTATTCTCAGGGAGAAGTGCGCCCACGACCTTAGCAAGTCCCGTCAGGGTAATCTCGCCGTTCGGCAGTGAAGGCCGCTGTGCCTTCTCAACCGCCATGTCTGTTCGATTCGGTGACAGAGCCGATTCGACGGCCTCGAGTGCGCCGACATAATCCTCGCCAGGATTCGCGAGCGGGTAGATCTCGCATTCCGGTGACGTGAAAACACTGTCCTTCCCGGGTTGAGCGAAATATCCGATCGGAGCCCGCGCGCCTACTAAGATGATCTGACGAAATTCCTTCAGCTGCTCCACTGCCATTTCACGAACGTATTGAATTCGGTCTACGGCAGGGATGCCCGCGCCCCTCTCGAGCCGTGTGACGGGATATGGGGCAAGTAGTTTTGCGTTTGTGGCTGTCGCAATGCGACCAGCAGCTGCCAATCCTTTGCCGTAGAGTGCATTCCCGGAGAGCAAAATGGCTGTGGGCGAGCCTGACCGGAGCAGGGCGGCTGCGCGATCGATCGTAACGGTTGCGGGGATGGGAGTTTTGGGTAAAGAGGGAAGCCCAACAACTATTCCGCCTTCAGTCCAAGCCGCATCAGCAGGCACGATCAGCGTTGCAATCTGGCCTGGCGCAGTGCGCGCGGCAACGATCGCTTCGCTTGCATCGCGGCCGACTTCAGGTGACGAGAGAACTGTTCGCACCCATTTGGAATAGGGCCGCGCAATGCCTTCGATGTCAGAAACCAGCGGCGTGTCATATTGCAAATGACAGGTAGCATGCTGGCCAACAATATTAACGATTGGCACATGTGCACGGCTGGCATTGTGCAGATTCGCGATGCCGTTCGCCAGACCAGGGCCAAGATGCAGCAGAGTGCATGCAGGCTTCTCCGCCATGCGCGCATAGCCGTCGGCGGCCCCGGTGACCACTCCTTCGAAGAGGCCCAGCACGCAGCGCATTCCAGGAACGTGGTCGAGAGCGGCAACGATGTGCATTTCGGAAGTGCCCGGATTTGTGAAACACGAGTCGACACCGGCGGTTACCAACGTATGAATCAAACTCTCTGCACCATTCATGTGTTCAGACATTCCTGCGATTCTACGCCGAGCTGGAGATTTCCAGCGCAAGTTCCAAAAGGTCAAAATAAATCATCAAATCAGGGCCGCTTTGTTCGGACTGCCGAACTCACGCCGGCCCGCTACCACTACTTTAGCTCCAGCCTTTGCAAAGAGCGCGGCGGTATCACGGCCAATACCGGACGTTCCGCCCGTCACGAGTGCACCTTCGCCTTCCAGTTCCGTCGTCATGTTTTCTTGCACGAATCGGACCTCCCAGGATAGAACGGAGAGTGTAGGCTTGGAGTGAAGCCTCCGTCAAACGAGTATTCTAAAATGCTAAGAGGAAAAAGCTGGGGAGTGTCACGTTTGCTTTTCGAGAACTGCAGGCGCACTTCCCAGACATAGAATTAAAAGGAAGATAATCATGGGAACTGGCGCTATTCCGCCCGCTGCGTCCGGGCACTCAAATCACAAACTCGTGGGCACGTGGAAACTGGTCTCCGCCTCGAGTACGACATTGACCGGAGAGCGCAGCGAAAGTCCCTATGGTGCCCAACCTGCGGGTTTTCTCACTTATACCGGCGATGGCAGAGTAAGTGCGCTGATCAGCTACGATGGGCGAAAGTCACTCTCTTTCGGCGGAGGCTCGCCCGAGGAACAAGCCGAAGCCTTTAAGACTTTTCTTGCGTATGCCGGAACGTACCGGCTCGACGGTGACAAAGTGACCCATCACGTCGAAGTTTCATCGATTCAGAACTACGTAGATAAGGACTTGGTCCGTAGCGTGAAATTCAAGGATCATCAAATCATTTTGCTTACACCTGCGACGCGGATGAACGGAAAAATGCAAACCATCGAATTGGTATGGCAGCGTCTACCTGCCGCCTCCTGATAAGCGCACCTCGGTCGCTCAATATGAACGTTGCTCCCAGCGTCATGTGAGCGCTTCCACCTCAACCTATTCTTCTTCTATGTATGTTATCATCATGAAGTTATGCCAGTTAGTTACCATGCTATGAGAGATTGTAGGGTTGGCAAGCTATGCTAAACTCGAGCATCGCAAGGCATTTCCTGCGTGACTGAAATCTGATTCCGCGAGTAGATGAAGGTTGTCTAAGGTTATCGCTCTGTTAAAAAAGTCGTTTCGACGATGAAATTCTGCAGGACCCCTATCCGACATAAGCGCGCTTGCGCGACTAATCATCGATACATTACTCGGATGTTGGCAGCACATAGGCGGAGTATGGTCAGCTATCGGCTACGCCCAGTGCTCCTCGGCTGCTAAAGACCCCGAGGCTTTCCGCAAAACGCGCGCAGCAGATGTTATTGCCTTTGCCCCTCAGCCGCCAGGCCGAGTTCCGCGAACTGGTGCGCATGATTAGCTTGTGGCTGATTTTCATGGACCCGCCGGAGCACAGGAGCACACCCGGCTGCGTCAGCTCCTTAATAAAGGGTTCTCGCCCGCGGCGATTGAAGCCTTGCGCCGCAGAATTCCAGTGTTCAAATATCGAATTCGACCGCCCGGCTGAAGCATATGATCCTGAAAGTTTATTAGTCTAAGCTCTTCTGCGCGGCCGACCAGGCTTGAGCAATTTCCAACAAGCCGGAGCTGAAAGCAACCGTGCTGCGGCGACTTCGCGATCGTCGAACTCAAGGGCTTCGAGACAGTTGCCCTCGAGCCTGCCGTCAGCGTCCACAAACAGCCGCACCGTTCCCCCGGATGCTCGAATACCCCGATTTCTGGATGCCGGAATTCCTGCGTGAGATTGTCGGATTAACGTGAGTGGGAGACTATTGTTCGAGCTGCGAATAAATTCCGGGGCAGTTTCGGTACTGCCGTCGTCCACAATGATTGCTTCGAAACTGGGATTTTCGTCTATTGCGCCAACGACAGCAAACACCCCTTAGGCATCCCCCAGTCATTATAAACGGCGACAATGATGCTGAATAGAGGTTCCTCGCCCAATGCTTTACCAGCGTGCACCATGTGGCCTTCGGTTCTCCTCGAAGACGTTACAGACTGTAGAATTGCACACTCAGAAACGAAATCAAAACTCGAACCTATTACTCTAGTCATCAGATTGAATCGACTGATGAGGCTTCGAATCGCAGATGGGCTCCCGTGAGATATGTTTCCATTACTTGCTTTTGAAATCTGCGAATCGAGTCTTGCCGGGGGGATGACTGGAATTGTGTAGGTTTGAGAATGGGCAATTTTCTTCTACCTTACGCACGGGCTATCTCAGGGAGCCAAAGAAGTAATCGCGCGCAGTGGCCATCCTCACGCTTCGATCCCCTCTTTTCTACGCCAGCGCCAGACTATACCAATCGCGCCAAACGCAGCGAGAGTAAGGGAAAGAAACGAAGTTCCATCCGGAACGGCCACGCGTGAGACCAGGCTCGATTGGCTGGTGGGGGTGGGGTGGTGGTCGGCCGTTCCAAAAGCGGTTTGGCAGGCTTGGCTTTCACAAGAAAAGAGGTCAAAATCGGCGGTATTAATGCCGGGCTGAAACCCATTATTGCTCAGTATATTAAGGTCAATCTCATCTCCTGAGGAGCCGGAGAAACCGACGTATCCTTGCGAGTTGACCACTCCCCCAAAGTACGCCGAAAACGGACCTAAGAAACCAGAGGAACTTACATCCATAGTTCCGGGTACGACGGTACCGAGAAAGTTTTCCGGTGTAACGTTGAGGGTTGGAGGCGGGATGTAGAGAAAGTTTACCCGTATGGTTTCTGTGCAATTGGCCGTGCAGGGTTGCGTGGTGGTGAAGGTAGCCCAAGCATTTACATCCAGTTCGATACTGTCAGCCCAAGTCGGTGCAGAGCAAAAGGCCAGAACCGCAGTAACAATCAACAACCTACGCATAGATAGTCCTCTCGTCACTCCTAGGAGATTATCCGAGTCACGCTTGAGATCACGCGAGCAAGGTCGGCGGATTCCAACGGGGGAAGGATTCGGACTTGCAAGGTGAGTCTGCTTCTGATCTGATGTTCTGTCAAGATGAACGTTCTTGCAACCGGTTGCAGAGGTTTGCGATCTTCCAGTCTTCCGGCCAAAGCGCCCTGTGGAGCCCTTTCTGGCACCGAAAATGCATCACCACGAAGGAGTTCTTGCTGACTGTGCGTGGAATAGCGTCGAGTATAAGCAGATTTTTTTAGACTGCTTTTCGGCACCACCTCCTCCAAGTTGCTGCTTTTGAAGTCCAACGGCAATTTGGCCGGGTAACAAATCCGCCGCCCTTCGACCTCAGTTAACTGCACTGAAACGTTAGACGCAAACAAATGCGCCAATTCACTTGACAGACAGTCTTGACGGCAGTTACTATCTCGCAGATTCTGCGCAGACTTTTGCGCACTACTTTCCCAGCAGAGCAGCCCCCCCACCGCATCTGTTTGAGGCAGGCCCCTAACAACCTACTCACGCGTGGAGGACACCATGAAGGAACGAATCCTGTTCGCCTTTGTCTTGCTGCTTGTGCCTATCGCTAGCGCACAGGTTTACACCATCTCTGACTTGGGACCACTCGCTCCGACAGCTATTAACATCTGGGGTCAGGTCGCCGGTAATCTCAATGGACAGGCTTTCATCTGGACGCAATTTGCAGGTCGGAAGGGTTTGGGCAGATTGACTGGCGGCACATTCAGTTATGCTTCAGGCATAAATGACCTTGGGGTTGTAACAGGCACTGCTGATGGGCCCGGCACGGTGATCAGCAACGGACTCGGCCAGCCTCCGTTGTACCCGTCTCCGCCCCCCAACCAGGAATGTAGTGATCTCACTCAGCCCTTCGTTTGGACACCGGGGAAGGGCATGAAGGGCTTGGGTGCGGTCGAGGTGCCAAACCCAAATTTTGTTCTGGATTGGTGCGACATTCCGTTCTATGGCGCGAGCATCAATGACCTCGGTCAGGTAGTTGGATACACCTCAATTTTTGGCCCCGAGTATCAGTACGGCCTCGTGCGAACAAGTGCTGCGGGAATGGCTCTATTCGGGGGTAGTTGGCCACCCACGTTCGCCAGTAGAGTTAGCAATACCGGCCAAATAGTCGGCCAAAGTGACAGCTCTCCTTATTCGGGGCATGCGACGTCGTGGAAGAATGGCGTTGCAACGGATCTAGAATGGTTAGGTGGTGCAGCGGGTTTGGATTACTTCAGCAGCTCGGCGAATGGTGTGAATGACTCAGGACAGATTGTCGGCTGGTCCACTACCTCCCTCGTATCGGACGACGCTTGCTGGGCCTTTGGACCGGGCGACATTACGGGCTGCCCGATGCATGCAGTACTGTGGAAAGCCAGTGGAGAAATACTCGATTTGGGGACTCTGCCGGGCGATTTATTTAGCAGCGCGTCAAACATCAATTTTTTTGGACAGGTTATCGGTACTTCAGGTACCACGCTTGTTTTTCAGGAGGCGGCGGGAACTGCACGTTCGGGGTTGTTTGGAGACTCTCCGACCGGAGTTGTTGGGCATCCCTTCATCTGGTCTGAAAGCAGTGGAATGCAGGATCTTAACACTCTGATCTCAGCCAGTTCCGGATGGGCGCTTAACTCGGCAACTGGGATCAACATATGGGGCCAAATTGTGGGGTTAGGGACCCTAAACGGAAAAACGCACGGTTACCTGTTAACTCCGAGATTTTTTTAGGCGAACCAGAGGCCGACGGGGTGGCGCAGCGGCGCTACTGAGACACTGGCACGTCGGTTTCCGCGAGCGGCGCAACCAGTGTGCGTGTATGTGCCGAGCACTGTGTAAGGAACAGTGTCGGGCAATACTGTCGCTGGCGAATCCACACCCGGAGAGTTTGGCATCCGTTGTTTCCCGGTTTGTACCGGGCTAGCGATTTCAGGCGACCAGATCTTCGACTAGGATCCGGGGTCACCATGAAGACCTCCGGTGAGGTTGGGAGCGTTATCGAGAACAACGACAGGTCTGAGACAAAGCATATCTAATTTCAAGCAAAGGGGACAAGCCTTCGGGCCAATGGAAAGGTGAAAACGAAATGCCGATAGTATATGAAGTCATCGGAACGCTTGCCGTGCCTGGAAACAGCTCACATCCCGGTATCGGACAGTCGATCAACTATTCTTTTGAGCTTGACTACTCGCAACTTGAGTTCGATTTTCCAACGGTTGTTGGCACACCGGTAGTGACTTCGTTCGGGCCTCTCGGAACATTTTCCCTAGGTAATGTCTCTTCGCAAGGTTATGTCGGATTTTTTAGCCCAGTTGCGGAGATAGACTTGTTATTCAAGTTTTTATCGAACCCTCCACCGCCGGTTATAAGTGGACAATCATGGCTTTTCAGCTGCACTGACGTGCCAACCGGAGTCTGCGAGCCATTTTATATTGGCCCTGGTCGGAATATATACGGAACGGCGTGCGCCTCGGTGTACGCTGTGCCTACGCCTGATCCCCGACCGCGCTGCCGGGATATCCGCAATATCTCGTCTCGGTAGTTAATCGCTTATAACAATTTCCACCGCTGACACCCAGCAAGAGAAGGCTTGAGTTTTATGCTTAGAGGAGTAACAACGGGCAGCCTTTCGGCTTGCTTTTCAAGCTGCCTCCTCTCGCGAATATCCAAAAGCCACTGTGTGCGTGTCAGTTGGCAAAGGGGGAACCGCCGGGACAATGCTATAGGTGTCGGAACTTTTCGCTCTCTGAGACATTGTGTTCGATCTTTGACTCGTTGGAGATCCGCGGAGCAGCGACAAGACGACTATATTTGACAAGGGGAATTTTGCTTTCGCTGCTTCAACTTAGTTTAGGCCTAGGCTTCGTGGAGATAATCAGTAAGCGTTGATCCCAGTTTATCGAACCCCGTAGTGAGCACACTCCAGTGATCTCCTGGTATCGTCTCGATCTCGAATTGCTCTGCGAGGTGCGACCACACGGCGACCGGGTCGTCGGGGAATAGCGTGCCGATCTCGGCGCGCACAAACCTCATCTCTCCTCGATAGAACTGGGGACGATAGCGCTCCAAAGCCGTATGAGCAGAATCCCGCATCCGCTTCATCACATCTCTCATCAGCCGTTCATAGTCGCTAAATTGAGATGCCTTCCCACCAAAGGGTTCGGAAATTTCCGATCGGGTTCTGCCGAAAGCTGACGCACTCAGTAACCGGGCTTGACGTTTTGCCAGCCGAAGCGACACCCGCATACGCTGGACAAGACCGAGTTGATTTCTGTGGGGGTAAGACTCCACGAGGGCTAACAGCGCGATCTTTTCTCCTCCGGCAGATAAACGTTGCGCTATCTCCAGCGCAACCAGGCCTCCAAGTGAATAGCCGATCAGGAAATATGGGCCGTGCGGCTGCAACTGCTTGATCGCTTCGAGATGGAACTGTGCCATCGCCTCCACCGACGTTAACGGTTCGTCTACGCCGTCAATGCCTCTGGCCTGCATCCCGTATATCGGATGTGCGGATTCTATCTTTTCCACCAGCTGGAAAAGATCGAGCACGGTGTCGCCGAGGCCGTGGGCGATGAAAATGGGCGGAGACTCGGTTCCGGCCTTGAGCAATAACAGCGGCGGAACGCGCAGTTCGTTGGGCCGCTCCAGCGCTGCTGCGAGAGCCTCGATGGTCGGTACAGAGTAAACCAGCACCGGAGAAAGATGACGGCCGCAGACCTCAGCGATCTCGGAAAATAACTTAGCGGCGGCCGCAGGATTGCCCCCCAGATCAAAAAAATTATCGTTCACACGGATGGACGACCGCTGCAGCACTCTCTGCCAAATGGGAATCAGAAGCTCTACTGCAGGGGTCATCGTCATGAATGCGCGAACGAACAGTGAAGTTCCCCGGTCTGGGGGTAGAGGGGGGCAGACTGCAGCGGAGGGTCGTTGATCCGATTGACCGGCATGGGCGTTAGGACAATTCCCGTATTTTGATCCCAGGACAATGCGCCTTTCCACTGAAGAAAGATGAGCCAACGATACTGCCGGATACTCCTGCCATGATCACTCAGTTCATTAAATACGCAAGACTTTGAGGCGTTACGTTGCTCAAGTTCCCCGCTCTGCGGCTTATCTCCTCTGCCAGTTTCGGATAACACGGTCAGAGTGTTCGCCAGAACGATCTTCTGCTACAGAGCCTTGGCTCGTCGGCTGGCTGTTGTCGCTTAAAGCAAGCACTGCATAACCTGTGGCGGCATCTCTCATGAAATGCCCGACGTTGGAAGATGCTTTGCGACGTTCATTTATCGAGGAGGAAGGCCAAGAGCCATCTTCCTTGTTCTGGTTACTTCTCAGCCAAAGCAGGCCCTGCTTCATCATGGGGTCTGCAGTCGACACCCCAGTCTGTTGCAGAGCGAACGTGATTAAACCTGTCGCATAACCGTCACTTTGCCCTTCCTGACGTGTCCAGTCTGCTCGCAGCCGCATACGAGCGAGCGAGTGTAAGCTCCAACCGTTCGGCCAGGCCAATGACGACAGCCTCCACCCTCCATCGGACTGTTGCGCGCCTCTGACTTGCGCGATGATCGACTGCTGCTGCTGCGAGTCGATGAGTTCGGGCAGTTTAGCGGAAGCCCACAGAAGAACCACACGATTCATCGTGGATTGGGTCGCATATTCGCGGTTAAGATAGTCGCGCAGCAGGCTAAGTTTCGGTTGGATCTCTGGGGTTAGACGATAGTCCTCGGGAGCGGTTCCCACGGCAATCGCCGCAAGAGCGGCGCCATAATATTGCGAATCTTTCGCTTCCCACGGTTCCAAACCAAACTGAAGCCACGACCAAGCCCCTTGGCCACGGCCACCCACCTGTTGCAGCGCCCACATATTATTGAATGCACTCCGCGTAGAATCCTCGAGATGTCCATTCTGAGCGTCATAACGGGCAAGGATCAATGCGTTGAGGACGGCTTCGGTCCCACGAGACTCGGCGGTCTTGCCACTGTCATACCCCTTATCGCTATAAAACGGCTCAACCTCGTTCCATAAGCGCACACGCTTGTTGATATTTTCAATAAGCCTGCGTTCATTGATTGACAGACCTGGTTCGGCGAGTGCCTTGCGGAGTACAGGCCGCGAGAGGGCATAGGGCAGGCCGGTATGACACGAAACGCAGAAGGTCTCGTGGTCGCGAGCCGATCCAGGCCATCCCATCCACGAGACTTCTCTTTGATCGAGGTAAGCGGCGGCGGCCTTGGGATTCCAGGAGTTGGTTACTGTTTTCTTAGTGTGCGAGCACGCGGTCAGCACTCCTGCCGCCAGGCACATTGCCAACACGCATCCTCGCCTCAGGCGGATCTTCATTGTGCTGTTCCTCGTTGCGATTTGGGCGAGAATTGGGGGAGATCGCCAACCGTCTGCGTGACCGGGATGGTGCGCTCACCGGCACGTACATAATTTCTCATACTGGCAAAGATTAGACAACCGCATTTCGGCAGACATGATTCCCGTCGCTAAGCGACTGTGTCCCTGCCCAACACTCCTAAGAAGCGGCGAACTGCGCCGGCTCGCGCGAGCGCAGCCCCAAGGGTGGCACCCAACGTGTTCGCGATGATATCAGTCGTTCAGTCCGCAAGGGTTCTTCGCTTATCACAAGACCAGCGCCGCCAAAACTGATCCCGTTCGCTTTTGTCAGCCAACGCACTTCATTCCGAGGAAGAGGATTGAGAGGCCACAGCGTGGCGGCAAGCATGGCGGTGACCGTTATACCGCAGAGGATCCCAGTCTTCTCTTCTTCGGCGTGGCTTGCAATTGTTTGACTACCATTTCCGCTGCTCAAATCACACTCTTCAAAGCCTGTCCTCGTTCCGTCTGCCAATCTACGTCAAGCAAAGGCCTCGCGTAGCAAAATCGATTTACCATTCATAGATCTCGATCGCCAAGTTGTCGGGGTCCCGGAAAAAATGTAAAAGATTTATTCGTAGCTTCATCGAGACGAATGGGTGGAACAAATGACGGCAGCATGACGAATCATGCGTAGCCCGGCCCGGGATACATACGAACTCAAGTCACGGACTGGCCTGTCTGTTCCGAAACCTCGGGGACTATTCTCACGGGATTAACACCGTTGTTATAGTTTTCTAGCGGCTCATTTTGTCTTCTCCGATAACATTCGCGATATTCTGAACCTGCGGGCAGGGAATCCATGCATTTTCTTCACGTAGTGGGCGCGAGGCCGAATTTCATGAAGGCTGCGCCAGTGATGCGTGCACTTAACGAGCACCGTGGCGTCCGCCAGAGCTTGGTCCACACAGGCCAGCACTATGATTCGAACATGTCGGACGTCTTCTTCTCAGAGCTTGATATTCCAGCACCCGATGTGAATCTGCAAGTCGGTTCGGGAAGCCATGCACGTCAAACGGCTGAAATCATGAGCCGCATCGAGACAGTTTTGTTGGAGCGCAAGCCAGACATTGTCATGGTTTACGGGGATGTGAATTCAACCGTGGCCGCGGCCTTGGTGTGTTCAAAACTGCTGATCCGGATCGCTCATATCGAAGCGGGGTTGCGTTCCTTCGATCGAAGAATGCCTGAAGAGATCAACCGGATCGTAACCGATCGTCTCGCGGACCTTTTGTTCACTCCCTCGGCAGATGGAGATCAGAACCTCCAAGCCGAAGGCGTGGAAGTCGGGAAAATCCATTTCGTCGGAAACGTAATGATTGATTCTCTGATCCGGCTTCTCCCTTCTGCCATGGCGTCTCCCAAAGATGGCTTACCTGATGAGTATGCTCTCGTGACCCTGCATCGGCCCTCCAACGTCGACAATAGCGCCACTTTGAAGAATATCCTCGAAGCCCTACTCGAGGTGAGCGCGCAGCTCCACGTTATCTTCCCAGTTCACCCGAGGACTCGCCAACGCATGGCCTCCATTGGCCTCAACGCTACGAACCTTCACTTGTTAGAACCGCTGCCCTACATCGAGTTTTTAGCCTTGCAGCGATGCGCCAAAGTCGTTATCACCGATTCGGGTGGCATTCAGGAGGAAACAACCTACCTGGGAGTGCCTTGCCTTACGCTGCGCAATAACACCGAGCGGCCGATCACTGTTGACCTGGGCACGAACGTGCTGGTCGGTCAGGAGGTGGGCAAGCTACGCAGCGAATTGACCAAAATTCTTGAAGGCAACGCTAAGTCCGGCGTGATCCCGCCGCTTTGGGACGGCCATGCCGGAGAACGGATTGCCGAGATTCTTTGCAAGCTCCCAGCTCAATCGGATTGATGTTTCCTGAGGAGCTTATTTGGAAGCCCTCTCACAAGTTTCCGGATGGCAATCATCCGTGATTAATTTCAGCCGCCGATGGTCACTCCTCGCAAGCCAGCTGCTCAGGAGTTTTACTACTGCACCGTAAACTTCGTTAGACTGTTCGCCGTTCCTCCAGGAGTGGTGATCGAAATCACCACAGCACCCGCGGCCAATCCTGATGGCACATCTGCTGTTACCTCCACGTCCGAAACTACAGTGAACGTTGTCGCCTTCACGCTGCCGAACTTCACGGTGGTGGCCTGAATCAGACCCGTGCCGTGGAGTGTCACTAAGGTTGCCGGAGAGCCGCTGGATGGCGTAAAGCTCGTAATCTTTGGCTTCACCTTATAGGTTTGCGGACTCGTCAGCGTAGTCGTGCCCGTGGTCACCGTAACCGTACCCGTGTGTGCTCCCGCAGGAACGACCGCGGTAAGATAGGTCGTGCCGGTCAGCGTCTTAGATTTAGCCGCCACGCCGCCAAACTTCACTACGGACGCGCTCCTGAATCCCTGGCCGAACATGCCCAC
>Ga0210393_10000514_pt1 | contig 34784 bp, 28 predicted proteins | sample IncBWC27OmetaG_FD_160068 | JGI IMG/M metagenome (GOLD analysis project Ga0210393, IMG submission 160068) | Forest soil microbial communities from Barre Woods Harvard Forest LTER site, Petersham, Massachusetts, United States - Inc-BW-C-27-O ...
GACCAGGTCCACGTCGGGGCTGGTGAGCAGCTCGTCGGCGATCTCTCGCGGGTCGCCGGTGAGCACGCTGAACATCGGCGGCGGGAGCCCTGCCTCGTAGAGGATATCGGCCAGCAGCAGCGCCGTGAGCGGGGTCTTCTCCGAGGGCTTGAGCACCATGCGGTTGTTGCTGGCGATGCTCGGCGCCACCTTGTGCGCCACCTGATTGAGCGGGTGATTGAATGGCGTGATGGCGGCGATCGCCCCGAGCAGCGGCTCGCGCAGCGTGTAGACCTTGCGCCGCTTGCCGTGCGCGGTGAGGTCGCAGGAGAACACCTGGCCATCGTCCTGCAGTGCGGCGTTGCCGGCGAACACGAACACGTCGCAGGCGCGACCCACCTCGTAGAGGGAGTCCTTCTTGCACAGTCCGCTCTCGGCGGTGATGAGGTCGGCGAGCTCCTCGGTGCGCGCGCGCAGCGCCGCCGCCGTCTGGTAGCAGATACGGTAGCGCTCGTAGCGCGTCAGCGGCGAGCGAAAAGCGCGCGCCACGCCGATCGCGCGGCGCACCTCATCGACCGATGCCTGGGCCACCGAGGCGATGACCGCGCCGCTGTAGGGATTGACCACCTCGCGCTGGCGCTCGGTGGCGACGCGCGCGCCGCCGATGCGCAGCCCCTCCTGCAGCACGGGCGCGCGGCGCGCCACCTCACCGGCGCTGCCGGGCGCCCTAGCCGGCATGATTCAGCACCCAGTCGAAGGCATCGAAATTGCGCCAGCGTCGGTTGGTGTCGAGAGCGGCGATGCGGCGATTGAGCACCAGCGGCACCTGCTGCTCGGAGAGACCGCCGTGCGAGCGCAGCGGGGCATCCAGTCCCGACAGATCGTGCTTCGCCGCGGCGCTGCCGAGCGCGACCGAGCGCTCCGAGACCACGACGAGATCGCCGATGCGGTCGGCGGGCAGCTCGAAGCGCACCGCCGCCTCGTGACGCGGCAGCACCACCTCGATGCCGCGCAGCGCGCTTAAACGTTGCGCGAGCGTGCGCGCATCGCTGCCGCCGGACAGGTACACCGTGGCGTAGGAGCCGAGCGCCCCGTGGTGTACGACGTACGGGTCGGTGATCGGCAGGATCACGCGTGCCCGGCCGGCGCCGAGCCAGCCGTCCAGCAGGTCCTGCAGGTAGATGACGTTGGGACTGGCGTCGAGCCGCGTCTTGGCGTTCATGCCGTGGTCGGCGGTGAGCGCGATGCTGCAGCCGGCGTCCTCGAGCTGCGCGAGGTAGCCGTCCATCATCCGGTAGAACGCGTTGGCTTCGGCCGTGCCGGGCGCATGCTTATGCTGCACGTAGTCGGTAGTCGAGAGGTACATGACGTTGGCGCGGCGCGCCTGCATCAGCTTGACGCCGGCGGCGAACACGAACTCGGACAACGCCGCGCTGTAGACATCCGGCAGCGGCAGGCCGACCAGTGCCAGCACGCCCTCGATACCGTGCTCGGCGAGGCTCGCCTGGTCGGCTTTCTCGGCGGAGAAGCACATGCCGCGCAGCTTGTGGCCGAGGAGCTTGCGCAGCTTGTCCTTCGCGGTCACCACCGCCACCTGGCAGCCCGCCTCGCCGAGCGCTGCGAGCAGCGTCGGCGCGCGCAGCCACTTCGGGTCGTTCATCATGACTTCGACGCCGTTCTCGACGTCGTACAGGTAATTGCCGCAGATGCCGTGAACCGCCGGCGGCACGCCAGTGACGATCGACAGGTTGTTCGGGTTGGTGAAGCTCGGCATGACGCAGTCGGCGATCACCGCGCTGCCGCGCGCGAGCACTTGCCGCATCCACGGCATGTGCCCGGCGGCCACTGCCTGGGCGATGTAGTCCGGCTCGCAGCCGTCGACGCACACCACCACCACCGGGCGCTCGGGCAGCCGGTAGGTCCGTCCGTTGACCTCGAGCGCACTCATGCCGCAGCCCGCAGCTGCGCGAGCACCTTGCCGACTGCCTCGACCGCGCCGCCGATGCCGCGCTCGCCGAGCTGCCCCATGCAACCGACGCGGAAAGTCTCGACCGTCGTGAGCTTGCCCGGATAGAGGATGTAGCCCTGCGCCTTGACCGCGTTGTAGAAGCTCTTGAACGAGTAGCGCGGATCGTCCGGCGCGTAGAAGGTCACGATGATCGGTGCCTGGATGGCCGCGGGCAGGAAGCTCTTCAGTCCCATGCGCCCCAGACCATCGATCAGCGTGCGGCAGTTGGCGGCGTAACGGGCATGGCGCGCGGGCAGGGCGCCGTCTTCCAAGTACTGCGCGATCGCCACGTCGAAGGCCGCGACCACGTGAGTCGGCGGCGTGTAACGCCACTGGGTGGTCTTTTGCATGTAGACCCACTGATCGTACAGATCCATGGCGAGCGAATGGCTGTTGCCTTCCGCGCGCTCGAGCACGGCGCGGCGCGCGATGACGAAGCCCATGCCGGGAGGGCCTTCGAGGCACTTGCCCGAGGCCGCTACCACCGCATCGAACGGCGTGGTGCGCGCGTCGATCTCGAGCGCACCGAAGGAGCTCATGGCGTCCACGATGAGTCCGCGGCCGTGGCGGGCGACCACCTGGGCGACCTCTGGCAGCGGGTTGAGAATCCCCGTGCTGGTCTCGCAATGCACCAGCGCGACATGCGTGATCGAGCGGTCCGCAGCGAGCGCGCGCTCGATATCGGCGGGGCTGACCTGCACGTTCTCCGCGTAATCGATGGTGGTCAGCCGGCGGCCGAGCACCCGGCAGATGCGCGCGATCCTCTGGCAGTAGGCGCCGTTCTGCGGCACCAGCACATTAGCGCTGCGGGGAGTGAGCGTACCGATCGCCGCCTCGACGGAGAACGTCCCACTGCCCTGCAGCGGGACACACTCGTGCGAGTCGCCGCCATGCACGATCTGCAGCAGCCGCTCGCGGATCCGGCCGGTGATGCTGTTGAAGTCCGCATCCCACGAGCCCCAGTCGCGCAGCATCGCCTGCCTGGTGCGCAACGACGTGGTCAGCGGTCCGGGGGTCAGAAGGTACGGTTCGCTGCTCATCGGCGTATCGGCTCCACGAGGTTCAAGCACGAGTCAGAGCTTGAAAGTCTAGCGTCTATCTGTAAACTGTCAACAGTTGACAATTCCATGACAGGATCGCTCCCCATGAACGTCGCCACGCCGCGTACCGCACTCGAGCTGCTGCGTTCGAGCTCGCTCCCCGCGCTGGTGCAGGCGGAGATCGAGCAGCTGATCCTGCGCGGGGAGCTGGCGGTCGGCCAGCGCCTCAACGAGAGCGAGCTCGCAGTGCGCTTCGGCACGAGCCGCGGGCCGGTACGCGAAGCGCTGCGCGCGCTCGAGGAGTGTCGCCTGGTACGCGCGGAGAAGAACCGCGGCGTGTTCGTGCGCGACATTTCCGTGGCCGAGGCGGACGAGATCTACGACGTGCGCGAGGTGCTCGATGAGCTGATCGGGCAGCGGGTGGCCACACAGGCAACCCCGCCGCGGGTCGCCGCACTGCAGGGGGCGCTCGCCGAGATGCAGGCGGCGACGGTCCGCGGCGACGTCAAGCGCTACCACGCCGTCAACCTGCGCTTCCACGACATGCTGGTGGAGTTCGCCGGCAATTCGCGGCTGTGCGAGATCTACCGGCTGCTGACCAAGGAATTGCTGCTGTTTCGGCTGCGCGGCCTGCAGGACGGCGGCGGATTTGCAGTCTCGGTGCGCGAGCACAAGGCGGTGGTCGCCGCCATCGCCGCGCGCGATGCGGCGCGGGCGGGGCGGCTGCTGCGCCAGCACGCCGCCGCGAGCCGGGCGCGCATGCACAAGGCCGCCGCCGCCAGCCCCCGCGGGTCGCAAGCCCTGGGTAGCTAGTCGCGCGCCGGGAGCGTGCCGCGCAGCGCGCGGCGCAGACCATACGCGCCGAGCATGACACCGGCGCTCGCCAGACCGAACAGCAGCGGCACGCGTTGCTCGGGGATGATCCCCATCGCAGCGAGGATCGCGACCATGCCGATGATCGTGACGCGCGTCAGCCACGGGTAGCCCCACATCCGTACCCGCAGCCGCTCGGGAGCCTCCTTCTCGAGGCGCCGGCGCAGGCGCAGCTCGCTGCACGCGATCAGCACGTAGACGAAGATCGCGACCGTGCCGTAGGAATTGACCAGGAACGCGAACACCCGCTCGGGGGAGACGTAGCTCATCACCACCGTCGCGTAGCCGAAGGCAGTGCTGGCGAGGATCGCGGCCACCGGGACGCCGCGCGCATCGAGCCGTGCGAGCACTGTCGGCGCGTCGCCGCGGCGCGCGAGTGCCATGAGCATGCGCGAGGAGGCGAACAGGCCGGAGTTCAGCGCCGACAGCACCGCGGTCAGTATCACCAGGCTCATGAGAGTCACCGCCGCCGGAATCTTCAGCGCCTCCATGACGCTGACGTAGGGGCGCGCCATGCGCGCCGCATCGTTCCACGGCACGATGGCAACCACCAGGAAGATCGAGCCGATGTAGAAGATCAGCACGCGCCACACCACCGATTGCGTCGTGGCCGCGACCGCTCGCTCGGGCTCGGCGGATTCGGCCGCCGCGATCGTCACGATCTCGGCGCCAAAGTAAAAGCCGGTGGCGGCGACCGCGCCGGTGAGCACCGGCACGATCCCGTTGGGCATGAAGCCGCCATCGGCGGTCAGGTGGGGCAGGCCGCCGGCGCTGCCCGGCCAGGCGCCGAGGGCGTACGCGATGCCGGCGCACAGGAAGGCGATGATCGCCGCGACCTTGATCGAGGCGAACCAGAACTCCGTCTCGCCGTACGAGCGCACCGACAGCAGGTTGACGATGGTGAACACGCTCATGAGACCGAGCGTGAACTGCCACGGCGCTGCCGCAGGCCACCAGGTGCCGAGCAGCTTCGCGCCCGCGACCGCCTCCAGGGCGACGACGATCACCCAGAAGTACCAGTACATCCATCCGGTGAGAAAGCCCGCCAGCTCCCCGAGCGCCAGGCGGTTGTACTCGTAGAAGCCGCCGACCGCCGGATGCGCGACCGCCATCTCCCCGAGCATGCGCATCACCAGCACCACCAGCGTGCCGGTGAGCGCGAAGGAGATGACCGCGGCGGGCCCGGCGGAGGCGATCACCACGCCGCTGCCGACGAACAGGCCCGCGCCGATGACGCCGCCGAGCGCGATCATTTCCATGTGGCGCCGCCGCAGCGAGCGCCGCAGCCCGGTCGGCGCCGCGGCCGCCGTCACTGCGGCCGCCGTCGCCGTCACCGCCTGCTCGGTGGCCATCGGTGGGTGGTCCGCGTCCCGCTCACTACACGTAGTTGCGGTATTTCTCGAGGTAGCGGACCGGCTTCGACAGTGCATCGCGGCGGAACGGGTCGCCGAGCTCCTGCGTCACCATCATCTCGAGCACCGTCGTCTTGCCGTCGCTCTGCGCCCGCGCCGCGGCGCGCACCGCCGGCTCGATGTCGGCGAGGCGCTCGACGGTGAGGCCCTCGCAGCCGAAGGCGCGCGCCACCGCCGCCCAGCTGGGGTTCACGAGGTTGACGCCCTGGTAGCGACGCGAATAGAAGTCGACGTGATTTTTCTTCTCCGCCCCCCACTGCTCGTTATTGAACACCACCACGGTGACGCCGATGCGCTCGCGAGCACAGGTGAGCAGCTCGTTGAGGCTGATGCCCCAGGCGCCGTCGCCGACGTAAGCGAACGCCGGGCGTGTCGGTGCGGCGAGCTTCGCGCCGCAGATCACCGGGAAGGCATAGCCGCAGTTGCCGAAGCTCATCGCGGCGAACATCGAGCGCGGCTTGTCGAAGCGCAGGTATGAATTGGCGACCGAGCAGATGTTGCCGATGTCCGTGGACACCATGGCCTCCCCGGGCAGCGCCTGCTCCAGCGCCCGCAGCATCTCGCGCGGGTGCATGTGCTTCGAGCCCGCCGCGACCTCGAGCGAGTAGGGGTCGCGCTCGTGCGTCCAGGCGGACAGCTCGGCTTCCCAGGCGGACTTTTCCGCGGCAATGCGCGCGAGGCGCGCGGCGCGGCTCGCCGCCCCGGTGAGCGGCCGGCCGGCAAGCAGGCTGCTGAGCGCCGCGGCCGCAGCGCGCGCATCGCCGTGGATGCCCACCGAGATCGGCTTCACCAGCCCGAGCATGCGCGCGTCGCTGTCGATCTGGATCACCTGCGCCTGCTTCGGCCAGTAGTCGAGCCCGTGCTGCGGCAGCGTGCCGAAGGGCCCGAGCCGCGTGCCGAGCGCCAGCACCACGTCCGCCTGGGCGAGGAGCTTCATGGCGGCCTTCGAGCCCTGGTAGCCGAGCGGCCCGACAGCCAGCGCGTGGGACGCGGGGAAGGAATCGTTGTGCAGGTAGCTGTTGCACACCGCAGCCCCGAGTAGCTCCGCCAGCCCGATCGCTTCGGCCGTGGCAGCGGCGTTGATCACCCCGCCGCCCGCGACGATCACCGGGAAACTCGCCCCGGCCAGCAGTGTGGCCGCGCGCTCGAGCGCCGCCGCATCGCCGGCGCCCTGGACGATGCGCAGCGGCGCGGCGATCGCGGCCTGGATCTCGCCGTAGAAGAAATCGCGCGGGATGTTGAGCTGCGCCGGCCCCAACTCGAGCATGGCGCGATCGAAGCAGCGCGCGGCGATCTCCGCCATGCGCTGCGGATTGTTGACGTGGCCCTGGTACTTGGTGATGCGCGAGAAGATCGGCAGCTGCTCGGTCTCCTGGAAACCGCCGAGCCCCAGGGTCATCGAGCCGGTCTCCGGGGTGATGAACACCACCGGTGAGTGCGCCCAGTAGGCTGCCGCCACGCCGGTCACGAAGTTGGTGACGCCAGGGCCGTTCTGCGCGATGCATACCCCGTGACGCCCGCTGGCGCGTGCATAGCCGTCGGCCATGTGGATCGCGCCCTGCTCGTGGGCCACCGGCACGAAACGAATGCCGGCCGCGGGGAAGATGTCGAGCGCGTCCATGAACGCCGAGCCGACGATGCCGAACACGTGCGTCACGCCGTTGGCGGCGAGCGTCTCGACCAGAGCTTCCGAGGGTCCCATCTTCTGTAGCGGCTTCATGCGTACGGCTCCGCGCGCTTTGGTTCAGGCAAACGGCAGAAATAATCTTTACACTATAGCGCGAGTGCGCCGCACCCGCTTACGCGGCGCCCGGAGACCGACATGGAAATGACGCTCGAGAACCTGGAACGCCACTGGATGCCGTTCACCAGCAACCGCGATTTCAAGCGCCAGCCGCGCATGTTCGTGCGCGCGAGCGGCATGCACTACTTCGATCCGTCGGGACGGCAGGTTCTCGACGGCAGCTCGGGACTGTTCTGTTCGCCGGCCGGCCACTGCCGCCCCGAGATCGCCGCGGCCGTCGCCGAGCAGTTGCACACGCTCGACTACACGCCGAGTTTCATGCGCGGTCATCCGGGTGCGTTCGCGCTCGCCGACGCCGTCGCCGCGCTCACCCCGCGCGGCCTCGATCATGTGTTCTTCTGCAACAGCGGCTCGGAAGCGGTCGACACGGCGATGAAGATCGCACTCGCCTATCACCTCGCCCGCAACGAGGGACAGCGCAGCTATTTCGTCGCACGCGAGCGCGCCTACCACGGCGTGAACATCGGCGGCACCGCGCTGAGCGGCATGGTGCGCAACCGCGATACCTACGGCGCGCTGCTGCCGGGCGTGCTGCACCTGCGCCACACCCTGTTGCCGGAGAATCGCCTGACGCGCGGCATGGGCCGCGCGGGAGCGGAGCTGGCGGACGACCTGCTGCGCTTCGTGAACCTGGTGGGCGAGAAGCGCATCGCCGCGGTGTTCGTCGAGCCGATCGCCGGCTCCACCGGGGTGCTCGTTCCGCCGCACGGTTATCTCGAGCGGTTGCGCGAGATCTGCGACCGCTACGGGATCCTGCTGGTGTTCGACGAGGTGATCACCGGCTTTGGCCGCACCGGCGCGGCGTTCGCCGCGACCTCCTTCAACGTCACGCCCGACATCATGACCATGGCGAAGGCGCTCACCAACGGCGCGCAGCCGATGGGCGCGGTGGCGGTGCGCACCAGCATTTATCGCACCATCGTCGATGCCGCCCCGGACGGCGCACCGGAATTCTTCCACGGCTACACTTACTCGGCGCACCCGGCGGCCTGCGCCGCGGGGCTCGCCACGCTCGAGATCTACCAGCGCGAGCAGCTGTTCGCGCGCGCGCGCGAGCTCTCCGGGTACTTCCTCGACAAGATGTTCGCGCTGCAGGATCTGTCCGCGGTCCACGACGTGCGCGGCTATGGACTGCTGGCCGGCATCGAGCTCAAAGCCGGCAAGGCGCCCGGGGCGCGCGGCGCGGAGCTGCAGGCGAAACTGTTCGACCGCGGCTTGCACGTGAAGACCACCGGCGACAATGCGATCATGGCGCCGGCATTCATCGCCACGCACGCCGACATCGACCTCATGAGCGCGGTGCTGCGCGACACCATCGCGGAGTTCTGAAGCTCACCGTGGCGAGCCTTCCGGCGCACGCCGGTGTCGTGATCATCGGCGGCGGCATCGTCGGCTGCAGCGTCGCCTACCACCTCGCGAAACGCGGCTGCCGCGACGTGCTGCTGCTCGAGCGCCGCAAGCTCACCTGCGGCACCACCTGGCACGCGGCAGGTCTGGTCGGGCAGCTGCGTGCGACGCAGAACCTCACGCGCCTCGCGCAGTACACGACCGGGCTGTACGCCGGGCTCGAGCGCGAGACCGGCCAGGCGACCGGCTTCAGGCAGGTCGGCTCGATCGCGGTGGCGGCGAGCGAGGCGCGGCTCGAGGAGCTCAAGCGCGGGGCCTCGATGGGCCGCTGTTTCGGGCTCGAGGTGCAGGAGCTCTCCGCCGGGCAGGCGCAGGAGCGCTGGCCGCTGCTGGCGACCGACGGGGTGGTCGGCGCGCTGTACCTGCCGAAGGACGGCCAGATCAATCCGGTCGACACCACCCAGGCGCTCGCGCGCGGGGCGCGCCAGGCGGGCGTGCGCATCGTCGAGGACGTGCGCGTGACGACGATCCGCACCGAGCGCGGGCGCGTCGTGGGCGTGGCGACCGAGGAGGGCGCGCAGGTGCGCGCCGATATCGTGGTGAACTGCGCCGGGATGTGGGCGCGCGAAGTCGGCGGCTGGGCCGACGTTAGCGTGCCGCTGCACGCCGCCGAACATTTCTACATCGTCACGCAGCCGATCCCCGGGCTCGCCCCGGGCGTGCCGGTGCTGCGCGATGCCGATGCGTGCTCCTATTTCAAGGAGGACACCGGCAAGCTGCTGGTCGGATGGTTCGAGCCGCGCGCCAAGCCCTGGGGCACGAACGGCATACCGGCGGGCTTCGCCTTCGACCAGCTGCCGGCGGACCTGGCGCACATCGAGCCGTTGTTCGCCGCCGCCATGCGGCGCGTGCCGGCGCTCGAGTCCGCCGGCGTACAGGTGTTCTTCAACGGCCCGGAGAGTTTTACCCCGGATGATCGCTACCTGCTCGGCGAGGCGCCCGAGGTACGCGGCATGTACGTGGCGGCAGGATTCAATTCCATCGGCATCCAGTCGGCCGGCGGTGCCGGCAAGGTGCTGGCGGACTGGATCGTCGACGGGCATCCACCGTCCGACCTGTGGGACGTCGATATCCGCCGCTGCATGCCGTTCCAGCGCAACCGGCGCTACCTGCACGACCGCGCCGTCGAGTCACTCGGGCTGCTGTACGCCATGCACTGGCCGTTCCGGCAGGCGGAAAGCGCGCGCGGGGTGCGCAAGTCCGTGCTGCACGACCGGCTGGCGGCCGCCGGTGCGTGCTTCGGTGAGGTCGCAGGCTTCGAGCGCGCCAACTGGTTCGCCACCGACGGTGCGCCGCCGCGCTACGAGTACAGCTACGGGCGCCAGAACTGGTTCGCGCAGTCCGCCGCCGAGCACCGTGCGGTGCGCGAGCGGGTCGGGCTGTTCGATCAGTCCTCGTTCGCCAAGTTCGTGCTCAAAGGCAGCGATGCGGCGCGCGTGCTCGGGCGCATGTGCGCCGCCGACGTCGACGTGCCGATCGGCCGCATCGTCTACACGCAGTGGCTGAACGAGCGCGGCGGCATCGAGGCGGACGTCACCGTGACGCGCGAGGCGCAGGACGCCTACCTCATCGTCAGCTCGTGCGCCACGCAGACGCGCGACTTTCACTGGCTCACCCGCAGCGTTGCGCCCGCCGCGCAGGCGGTGGCGGTCGATGTGTCCTCGGCGTACGCGGTGCTCAGCCTCATGGGACCGCGCAGCCGCGAGCTGCTCGCGACGCTCAGCGACACGGACCTCGCCAGCGCCGCGTTCCCGTTCGCGACCTCGCGCATCATCGATGTCGGCTACGCGCGAGTGCGCGCGAGCCGCATCACCTATGTCGGCGAGCTCGGTTACGAGCTGTACATTCCGACCGAATTCGCACAGTCGGTTTACGACGTGATCGTGGCGGCCGGGCAGGCGTTCGGGCTGCAGCTGGCCGGCTACCACGCGCTCAACAGCCTGCGCATCGAAAAGGCCTACCGCCACTGGGGCCACGACATCTCGGACGAGGACACCCCGCTCGAGGCGGGGCTGCAGTTCGCCGTCGCCTGGGACAAGCCGGGCGGCTTCGTCGGCCGCGAGGCGCTGCTCGCGCAGCGCGCCGCGGGTGTGCGCCGCCGCCTGGTGGCGCTGGCACTCGAGCGGGACGATCGACTCCTGTACCACAACGAGCCGATCTGGCGAGACGGCGCGCTGGTCGGGCGCGTGTGCTCGGGGATGTTCGCGCACACGATCGGCACGGCGCTCGGTCTCGGCTACGTCGCCAGGGGCGACGGGCCGGCGGATGCCGCGTGGATTGCGGCCGGCCGCTACGAAGTGGAGGTCGCCGGCGAGCGGCTGGCGGCACGCGTGTCGTTGCGGCCGTTCTACGATCCGGCGGGCGAGCGCGTGAAGTGTTGAGCGCCATGCGTCGGCCGTGAAATCGCAGGCGCGCGTCGTCGTCATCGGTGGCGGTGTGGTCGGCTGCAGCGCGCTCTACCACCTGGCGCTGCTGGGCTGGACGGACGCGGTGCTGCTCGAGCGCGACGAGCTGACGGCAGGCTCCACCTGGCACGCGGCCGGCAACTGCCCGAACTTCTCCACCTCCTGGAGCATCCTGCGGCTGCAGCGCTACTCCACGCTGCTGTACGCGCGCCTGGCGCAGGAAGCCGGTCACCCGATCGACTACCACGTGACCGGCAGCATCCGCCTTGCGCACAGCGCGCAGCGGGTCGACGAGTTTCGCCACGTCGCCGCCCAGGCGCGTGCGCAGGGCATCGGCTTCGAGCTGCTGTCGCCGGCGGAGATCCGCGCGCGCCATCCGTTCATCGCGACCGACGGCATCCGGCTCGGCCTGTGGGATCCGTACGACGGCGACATCGATCCCGCACAGCTGACCCAGGCGCTCGCCCGGGGAGCGCGCGAGCTCGGCGCCACGATCTGCCGGCGGGCGCGCGTCACGGCGATCCAGCGCCTGCCGCGCGGCGGCTGGCGCCTCGAGACACCGCCGGGGACGATCGAAGCCGAGTACGTCATCAACGCGGCGGGTTACCGCGGTGGCGAGGTGGCCGCGATGATCGGCGAGTACCTGCCGGTAGTGACGCTGTCGCACCAGTACCTGCTGACCGAGGACATTCCCGAGCTCGTCGCACGCGGGGCAGCGCGCCTGCCGCTGCTGCGCGACCCGGACGTCAGCTACTACCTGCGACAGGAGCGGCACGGACTGCTGCTCGGGCCGTACGAGCGCGAGGCGCGCGCCCACTGGCTGGACGGGCTGCCCGAGGAGTTCGCGCAGCAGCTCTTTGCGGATGATCTCGGCCGCCTCGAGTCCTACATCGCGGCGGCGTGCGCCCGTGTGCCGATCCTAGGCTCCGTCGGCGTGAGGCGTGTCATCAACGGGCCGATCCCCTACGCTCCGGACGGCAATCCGTTGATCGGCCCGGCGGCCGGGGCGCCCAATTTCTTTCACTGCTGCGCGTTCAGCTTCGGCATCGTGCAGGCCGGCGGGGCGGGGCGGGTGATCGCCGAGTGGCTGGTCAACGGCGAGCCGGACTGGGACGTGTGGCCGCTCGACTGCCGGCGCTACCTGCCGTTTGCCGACCGCCGCTACACGCTGGCCAAGGCGCTCGAGACCTATCAGAACGAATACGGCGTGGCTTACCCGCAGGAGGAGCGCCCGGCGGGGCGCCCGGCGAAGACCTCGCCGCTCTACGCACGCCTCGCACGAGCCGGCGCGGTTTTCGGGGCGCGTGGCGGCTGGGAGCGCGCGGTGTACTACGCGAGTCCCGCCGACCCGCCAGGACCGGAAGTGTCGTTCCGCCGCCCGCACTGGCACCTCGCGGTGGCGCGCGAGTGCGCCGCTGTCGCCAGCGCCGTCGGCGTGCTCGACATGCCGGGCTTCGGCAGGTTCGAAGTGTCGGGCGAGGGGGCCGCCGCCTGGCTCGATCACCTGATCGCCGGGCGGCTGCCGCGCGCAGGTCGCACGGCGCTCTGTTACCTGTGCTCCGCGCGCGGCGGCATCGTCGCGGAGCTGACGGTGTCACACCTGCCGGGCGGGCGATTCTGGCTCATCGGCGCTGCGGCCGCCGAGCGCCACGACGAGGACTGGCTCACCGGGCACCTGTCGCAGCACCACGGCACCGTCAGTCTCACGAACCTCACCGCGCGCTACGGGGCACTGATCGTCGCCGGACCGCGCTCGCGGGCGCTGCTCGAGCGGGTGAGCAGCGCGGACTTCTCGAACGCCGCCTTCCCGTGGCTCGCGGCGCGCCCGATCATCGTCGGCGCCATCAAGGTGCTCGCCCTGCGGGTGAGTTACGTCGGCGAGCTCGGCTGGGAGCTGCACGTGCCCGTCGCGGAGTTGTCCGGGGTATACGAGGCGCTGCTCACGGCCGGCAGCCACCTGGGTGTCGTTCATTTCGGTCTCTATGCCGTGGAGAGCCTGCGCCTGGAAAAGTGCTACCGCAGCTGGAAAGCGGACCTAAGCACCGAGTACAGCCCGCTCGCGGCATCTCTTGATCGTTTCGTCGATCTCGACAAGCGCGTGCCGTTCCTCGGACGCGAGGCGCTGCGGCGCGAAGCGAACGCGGGTTCGAGAGAGCGCTTCGTGCCGCTGCTGGTCGATGCCGCCGATGCCGACGCGGCCGCGATATCGGTCGTACACCGCGGCGATGAGGCGGTGGGCCTGGTGACCTCCGGAGGCTACGGTTACCGGCTGAAGCGCAGCATCGCGCTCGCCTACGTGCGAGCCGATCTGTGCGCGCCCGGCACGGCGCTCGAGGTCGAGATTCTCGGCGAGCGCCGCACGGCATTGGTCGGGCGCGAGCCGCTCTACGATCCGGACAACCTGCGCCTGCGAGGTTGAGGCGGCGCGGGCGATGGCGCAGCGCCGTCAGGCGTAGCGGAACAGCGCCATGAATCCGAAGTCCATGTGCAGCTGCTGGTGACAGTGAAACAGCGTCATGCCGGGATTGTCGGCCGTGAAATCGAACTCCAGCTCCTGGAAGCCATCGAGCATCACCACGTCCTTGACCACCCCGGCGGCTGCCTTGCCGCCGATGCGCGTCAGCTCGAAGCTGTGCCGATGCAGGTGCAGCGGATGGATGTCGTCGCTGGCGTTGCGGAACTTGAGCCGATAGCGACGCCCCGGATGCAGCGTGTAGAGCGGTTGCATGCGCTGCATGGAGAACGCGACCCCGTTGAGCGTCCACTGGTTGAAGCCGTTGAGCGCGGCATTGTGCTTGACGATCGTGAGCTCGAAGGTCTCATCGGGCGCAGCCACCGCCGTATCGGCGCTGCCGAAGCGCGCGTAGTCCCAGCGCCACGGCGGCGGCTTCACCCAGCGCGGCTTGCCGCGCTTGCCGGCGTATTCCACGACGACACCCATGCCGTGGCCGCGATCATCGTCATCGAGATCCCCGAGCACCCATACGCCCGGGTGATTCATTTCCACGATCGTGCAGATACGCTCGGCGGTGCCGATCCAAAGCAGCGGTACCTCGGCAGGAGTGGGAACCGGGTTGCCATCGAGCGCGATGACGCGGAAGGCGTGACCGGGCAGGGCGAGGCTGCGGATCTCCGTAGCGCTGGCATTGAGCACGTGAAACAGGACGCGCTCGCCCCGCCGCACCCTGATCGGTTCCCCGTGCCCGAGCATGTGCCCGTTGATGGCGAAGAGCTCATAACCGACCTCATAACCCTTCACCTGCGATTCCGCCTGCGCGTCGGCTTCCTCGCCCATGCGGCGCAGCTCGGGCAGCGCCCGCCCGGCCAGTGCGGCGAGCCCCATATCGCCGCCGCGGCTGAAGGTCGGCGAGAATTCCTTCATCACCAGGAATATCTCGCGATCGTAGGCGCCGGGCTCGTGCGCGGGCTCGATGTACAGCGGCCCAAACTGACCGGTGTAGGTGCCGCTGTTGAGGTCCGCGCCGGCGACGACGTGCGTGTGATAGAAGCGGAAGCCCGCAGGCTTCGGTAGCAGCTCGATCCGGCGCATCCCGTGCGGCGGCACGAACGGGGTGCCTTCCTCGGCGGCGCCATCCACCTCGCTCGGGACCCGCTGCCCGTGCCAGTGAACCAGCTCGGGCGTGTCGGTATCGTTATGGATGTCGATGAGCGTGCGCCGGCCTTCGCGCAGGCGCAGCAGCGGTCCCGGAAACTGCCCGTTGTAGAGCGTGGTCGCGACGATGTGCTGCGGCGACAGCTCTATCAGGCCCGTTCCGATGCGCAGCGCGTAGTCCGCGGGGCCCTGCGCGGCGGCTGCGCCACCCGCAGCGCCGGCCGGCGCCGGCGCAGCGGTGCGGGTGGTGGCGGGCAGTCCGGCGGCGGACCCGAGCAGCGCCGCCGCCGACCCAAGCTTGAGGAACTCGCGGCGCTTCAGCGGCATGAGCGCCGGTCAGCTCGCGGATCCGGCGGCGCGCCGCCGGACGAGCCACGCATCGAGCGACCACGCGCCGCTGCCGACGATCAGCAGGTACAGGCAGCCGAGCAGCATGCACAAGTCCGCCCTTGCTTCATGCTGCATGCTCCAGAAGCCGTAGCGCGCAAGATGCGGCAGGCTGAAGCCCAGGAAGGGTCGCCCAAGCAGGATCGGGATCTTGGTGGAGATGATCGCGACGATCATGACGATGACGAGCGGGATCGCGGCGAGGCGGGTGAGCAGTCCGGCGATGATGAGCGCTCCGCAGACCGTTTCGACGACGCCCACGAACGGCCCCAGGACTTCCGGCCAGGGGATACCGATCGCCGCGAAGCGCCCCGCGCCGAGCAGCGCCGGGAACAGCAGCTTCTGCAGCCCTTCCGGGAAGAACACGGCGAGTCCCACCAGCAGCCGCACCAGCACGAGTGCCGGCCCCTCGCGTGTCGTGATGATCCGCTCCAGCACCTGTCAAATCCCGCGCATCGCCAGCTGAGGCGCGCGCTCCGCCTCAGCTTCCCAACGGGGCACCAACGCTCAGCGTGAGCGCCGCCGCGAGCGCTGCGCCGGTCATTTTCGCGCCTCCCTCGATGCGCACGGTGCGCAGCTCGAGTCGCCCGCCCTGCGCGGCCACCTCGATGCTCTGCTCGCCGATAGCGCAGACCTCTCCCGGCTTGCCGATGACCGCGCCGAAGGTTCGCGTGCGGTGTTTCGCCGTTTCGTAGATGCGCACCCGGCTGCCCTTGATGGTGGTCCATGCGCCGGGGGCCGGATCACAGCCGCGAATCAGGTTATAGACGTGATCGGCGTGCGCGTGCCAGTTGATCTGCGCTTCCGCGTCACGACACCAGCCCTCGTAGGTGGCGAGCTCCTCGCGCTGCGGTGATTCCTGGTGACGGCCGGCGACCACGAGCTCGGCCGCCTCCAGCAGCGCCTCGACGCCGAGCGGGAACAGGTGATTGAAATAAACGCTGCCGAGCGTGTCGTCCGGACCGATGTCGACCGTCCGCTGCAGGATGATCGGACCTTCGTCGAGTCCCTCGGTCGGACGGAAGATGGTGAGCCCGGTCTGTGCATCTCCCTTGATGATCGGCCAGTTGATCGAGCTCGGCCCGCGGTAGCGCGGCAGCAGCGAGGGGTGGTACTGGATCGTGCCGTGCCGGGGCACGCTGATGAAATTGTGCGGCACGAACTGCACCACGTAGGCCATCACCGCAAGATCCACCCCGAGCGCGCCGATGGCCGCGGCAGCCTCCGGAGTTTTCAGTGAAGGCAGCTGGAAGAGCCGCAGGCCGCGCTCCTCGGCCGCCGCGCGCAACGGATCGGGCTTGGCGCCCGGCTTCTCCGGGGCGCAGAACACACCGGCGACGGTGGCGCCGCGGGCGAGGAACGCCTCGAGCGCGCTCTTGCCGAATGCCTGTTGTCCGATGATGGCGAGCCGCATAGCTGGGGCGAACACTACCTTACCAGCCGACCGCCTCGCCATCCTTCCTGAAATCCGAACCGGCGCGGAAGTAGCCGTGCCCGGGATCGCCGCGGACCATGATGATCTGGCTGCCGCCCATGCCTTCCCCGTCGACGGCCCGCACCGTGTGCCCCATGGCGGCGAGCTTTGCGCCGACGAGATCATAGAGCGGGGTCTCGAGATTCAGCACGTTCGGGACCTGGCTGTGCCTGAATCGCGCCATGTCGGTCGCCGCCTGGAGGTTGGCGCCGAGATCGAACAGGTTGATGAGCAGCTGCGCGTGACCCTGTGCCTGCATGTCCCCGCCCATCAGCGTGACGGTCATGAGCGGGGCACCGTCGCGCAGCACGAAACCCGCCGACAGAGTGTTGAAGGGTCGCTTGTGAGGCGCGATGACGTTGGGACTCGAAGGATCGAGCGTGAACAGCGCCCCGCGGTTGTGCAGCACGAAGCCGTAGCCGGGAATCGTGATGCCGGAGCCGAATCCTTCGTAGTTGCTGTTGACCCAGGAGACCATGTTGCCTTCAGCATCGGCGGTCGAAAGCACGATGGTGCCGCCGGAGAGCTCCGCATTGCCGCGCGGTCCGGGGGTCGAGGCGTGCTGCGGATCGACCTTGCTGCACAGCGATGCCGCGTGCTGCGCCGACAGCAGCTCGCTCACCGGAACGGCGACGAAGTCCGGATCGGCGTTGTAGCGGTACAGATCGGCGTAGGCGAGCTTCTTGGCCTCGATGAGCAGATGCCAGTACCTGGCATCAGCGGGCCCGAGCGCGGCGAGCGTCTGGTGCGGCAGCCACAGCGGCACGCACACCTGCAGGATGCTGAGCATTTCGTCCGCCGCCCATGCCTGTGAGGGCGGCGGCAGCTCGAGGATCTCGTAGCAGTGATAGCGAATGCGCGCCGGCTCGACCCATTCGCCGTGATAGCCGGCGAGATCCGCGAGCATCATGGTGCCGCCGAGCGCGGCCGATCGGGCGACGATCGCCCGCGCGATCTCGCCCTTGTAGAAGACATCGGCACCGTGCGCCTGCAGCAGCCGCAAAGTGCGTGCCAGGTCGGGGTTGCTGAATATCTGCCCGGCCGAGACCGGCTGCCCGTTGGGATACCAGGTCTTCACTGATTCCGGATCGAGTTGCGTGCAGCAGCCCTTGAGCGGCAGCGCCTTGGGCAGCTGCCACTCGGCGGCGATGCGCTCGGAAACCGGAAAGCCGTCCTGGGCGTAGCGCGTGGCAGGCTCGAGAACCTCGCGGAAGGTGAGCCTGCCGAAGCGGCTGAGCACGGCCTGCCAGCCCCACACCGCGCCGGGCACCGTCACCGGGAGAATCCCGTAGGTCGGCATCCCCGAGCTCGGCCCCCAGTTGTGCGGATCGGCGTGGTAGCCGAGCTCGTTCAGGTGCGCGAGCGTCGCACCGCTGGGTGCCGTGCCGCTCGAGTTCAGTACGTAGACGCGGTGATTCTTGGCGATATAGATGAGGGCGAACATGTCGGAGGCCACGCCGACGCTCATTGGCTCCACCAGACTCAGCACGCCCGCGGTCGCCACGGCGGCGTCGACGGCATTGCCGCCCTGTCTGAGCACCTGCAGGCCGGCTTGCGCGGCCAGCGGTTGGCTCGTAACCACCATGCCGTGCGTGGCCATCACCTCGGAGCGGGTTTGTGCCGGCCACCCTTGCGCGCGCACACCCCTCACGGCGGCGCAGAAGGCCGGTTGCGGTGTGGCAGTACACGCGGCATCGAACGGCGCAGGCGTCTGTGAGCCGGCCGGGGCTGCGGCGAGCGCGGCCGCCAGGCACGCGGCGGTGGCGACGATCCTGCGGGTGGGCATCACTGGCGGTTGCATCGAGTGTCCGCGCCTGCCGTCACGGTGGTGGATGCACGGCTGCACCGCTCACGCGCTTCATGATCACCTCATTGTACTTGTGCAGCTCGCGCACCTGCGACACGACACCGCTGTGGTCCCGCACGAATACCATCAGGTGGATGCTGCCCTGCTGGAAGAAGACGAGCGGCGCGAGCGGGATCAGCCGCGTCGCCCTCGCGGGGTCCTTGCCGCCGTACAGCGCGCCGTCGCGCAGCCACACGTGATAGCCGGAAGTCGCCTTCTCGCTCAGGCGATACTCCCCGGTCAGCCCCGGCCAGCCGCTGGTATCCACCTCGATCGGCGTGAGGTCCCGGGGCACGACCGTGACCTGCATCGCCACCGCCAGCCAGCCGTCGCCGGCGCGCCGATACACGTCCGTCTCGACGTAGGTGGTTTGCAGCTGCTGCTCGAATATATTCTCCGACTCATCGAGCCAATAGTGCACGACGGCAGCCTGGGCACCGAGCATCCGCACCGTCAGGCCGCGCACCTTGATCCGGCCGCTGGAGCCTGGCGGCAGCGGCTGCAGGTCGCGTAGAAATTCGTCCTTGTCGAGGACATCGCCGTCTTCGTTCGTAATCGTGCAGGCGACATCGAGCGTGCGGTCCCAGATCTCTTTCCGGCCGTCCGCTACGGCATCCCAGAGCGCCTGGGTCCGCGACTGAAACCAGGGCGTGGCGTCATCGGGCAACGTCGCGGCAGGGCAGCTCACACACACCCACAGCGCGGCGAGTGTGCCGTGGCTGATGTTCGTCATGGTCCTGGTCACTTTCATGGAGCGCCTTTCGGTGCAGCAGGCCGAAGCACCCGCTCCGGTCGCGCGCTGCGCACCACCGCACGGCGACAGGTTGCCACAGCTGCGGTACCGTATGGGCTGCCGCTGCCGCCGGCGGCCGCGACGCAAGGTGGCAGTACGTGATTTCGCGGCGCGACGTCCTCAAGCTCTCCGGCGCGGCGGCCGTATCCGCTGCGCTGCCGGCGCTCGCGCAGGATTCCGTGCCCCCCGACTACCGGCTGGAAATCGCGCCGGTCACTGTCGATCTTTCGCCGCACCACAAGGTAAGGACCGTCGCGTACAACGGCGAGGTGCCCGGCCCGCTGCTGCGCCTGAAAGAGGGTCGGCCGGTCACCATCGACGTCACCAACCACACGGATCGCCCGGAAGTGGTGCACTGGCACGGCCTGTTCTTGCCAGTCGCGGTCGACGGCAGCATGGAAGAGGGCACGCCGCCCATCGCCGCCAATACGACGGCACGCCTGACGTTCACGCCACGGCCTGCCGGCTTTCGCTGGTACCACACGCATACCATGGCGATGGGCGACCTGACGCGCTCGCAGTACGGTGGTCAGCACGGCTGGCTGATGATCGAGCCGCGCGAGCAGCCCGGCCGCTACGACCAGGAATTCTTCCTCGCGCTGCACGATTGGGGCGGCCACCTGCTCGCGAGCGACGACGGCGCGATGAACCCCGTCTACGAGATCGCCACCGTGAACGGCAAGATGCTCGGGGCAGGCGAGCCGCTGCGTGTCCGCCAGGGCCAGCGCATCCTGCTGCATGTGCTCAACTCGAGCCCCACCGAGGTGCACTGGCTGGCCCTTGCCGGCCACGAGCTGCGCGTGCTCGCGCTCGACGGCAATCCGGTGCCGAGCCCCCAGGTCGTTCCCATTCTGCGGCTCGCGCCGGCGGAGCGCGTCTGCGCCCTCGTGGAAATGAATAATCCCGGCGTGTGGGTGCTCGGCGAGGTTCGCCGGCACGTGCAGGCGGCCGGCATGGGAATCGTCGTCGAGTACGCGGGCCAGGGCGGCACGCCGCGCTGGCAGCAGCCCGCCGACCTGATCTGGAGCTACGCGCAGTTCGCCAGCGCCCAGCCCGGTCCCGAGCCGACACAATCCCCGACCATCGTCCCGCTCGTGTTCGAGTCGAAGTTCCGCGGTCACGGCGCGATGGAGGCCTGGACCATCAACGGTAAGTCATATCCGGACAGCGGCGTCGCGCCGCTCGAGCAGGGCGGGCGTTACCGCCTGCAGTTCATCAACAAAAGCGGCGACGCTCACCCGCTGCACCTGCACCGGCACAGCTTCGAGTTGCGCAGCCTCGGTGCACCGCTGGCAGCCACCCGCGGCAGCGGGCCGAACAGCCTGCGCGGCATCCTCAAGGATGTCGTGCTGGTCGATTCGCACACGACAGCGGAGGTCGAGTTCACCGCCGACAACCCGGGCGACACGCTGTTTCACTGCCACCAGCAGGACCACATGGACCTCGGCTTCATGATGCTGTTCCACTATGCGTGAGCGACGCATCGTTGCGCTGAGCGGCTGCCTCATGCTGATGGCGCTCGGCTGGCTGCCGGCGCTGGTGCACGCGCAGGGCAACTACGAGATCCAGGTGTACGGCGCCGACACCGTGCCGCCGCACACGCTGATGGTCGAGCTGCACTCGAACTTCACGGTGCAGGGCGAGCAGAACACCATCGACGGGGTGTATCCGACCAATCACCAGGAGCACGAGACGCTCGAACTCACCCAGGGCATCAACGAGTGGTCGGAGGTGGGCTTCTACGTCTTCACCAGCGAACAGGACGGCCACGGCGTGCAATGGGTCGGTGACCACATCCGCCCGCGCATCCGCGTGCCGGATTCCTGGGACTGGCCGGTCGGCGTCAGCCTCTCCACGGAAATCGGCTACCAGCGCGCCGTCTATTCGCCCGACACCTGGACCTGGGAGATCCGTCCGATCATCGACAAGGCGATCGGGCGCTGGTATTTCGCCGTCAATCCCGCGCTCGAGCGCACCCTGCACGGCCCCGACGTCAATCAGGGACTGGCTTTCGCGCCCGGCGTCAAGATCAGCTACGACTTTACCCGCGTGGTGAGCGCTGGCCTCGAGTACTACGCCGACTACGGTCCGCTCGACGATTTTGTCTCCACGCACAACCAGCAGCAGCAGCTGTTTGCCGTCACCGACCTCAACGTCTCGCCCCTGTGGGAGATCAATATCGGCGTGGGTATCGGACTCACCGGCACGACCGACCACTTCATCGTCAAGTGCATCCTCGGCCGCCGCTTCGATTGGGGGCGTAACTCCCCGGTCGACTGACGGCGGTGACGCGCACGGCGCACCTGCTGCGCGGCTGCGCGTCCTTCAGCGCCGCGCCAGCCGCCACAGCGAGGTGAGCTCGGCGGCTCGCGCCGCGTGCAGCGGGTCGCTCTCGTCGGAGCTGCGCGGATGTGTCGGCCGCAGATCGCTGCGGCCCACGACCTGCAGGCCCGCGGCGTCGAAGGCGGCGAGCAGCTGCGCGCGCGTGCGCAGGCCGAGGTGCTCGGCAAAGTCGGAGAGAATCAGCCAGCCCTCGCCGCCGGGCTCGAGGTGCGCGGGCAGCGCGGCGAGGAATCCATGCAGCATGCGGCTCGCGGGGTCGTAGATCGCGCGCTCGATGGGGGAGCTCGGGCGCGCGGGAATCCACGGCGGGTTGCACACCACGAGCGCCGCCCGGCCGGCGGGAAAAAGGTCCGCAGCCGCGAGCTCGACGTGCGCGGCCAAGCCGAGGCGCACGAGGTTGTCGCGCGCGCAGGCGAGGGCGCGCGGATCCAGGTCGGTGGCGATCACCCGCCGGAGGCCGCGCCGCACGAGCACCGCGGCCAGCACTCCCGTGCCCGTGCCGATGTCGAACGCTACGCCCGCGGAGGTCAGCGCGGCCGGCAGGGGTGCGCCGGCGAGCAGCTCGACGTACTCGGAGCGAATCGGGGCGAACACCCCGTAGTGCGGATGGATGCGACCGCCGAGCGCCGCAACCTCGATGCCCCGCGTGCGCCATTCGTGCGCGCCGATGAGTCCCAGCAACTCGCGCAGCGAGGTGACCGAGGGCGCCTCCCCGGGACCGTAGGCTTCCGCACACGCCTGGCGGATGTCAGGCGCACGGCGCAAGGGAATACGAAAGTCCTCCTCGAGCGGCACCAGCAGTGCCGCGAGGGTGCGCGCCCGCTGCGAGCGCGCCTGGCGGTAGCGGTGAAAGGCTGCGGCGGGGGAGGCAGGCGTCGGGGATGCAGTGACCTGCGCGGACTGGCGTGGGCGCCGGTCGGCGCGCGTCGCGAGCGCCACGAGCATCTGGCGTGCATTGTGGAAGTCACCACGCCACAGCAGCCCCGTCCCCTGGCAGGCAAGGCCGTAGGCCTCGTCGGCGTTCAAGTGATCATCGGCAATCACCACACGCCGCGGGGGCGGCGCGCCGCTCTCCGAGCGCCAGCGCGCGCCGTGCGCCTCACCGCCCTCGGTCCAGTGAACGATCGGGTAGGCGTCCACGGCTACGAGCGTAGCGCAGATCGACCAGCTAGCCGGGTCTGACTGCGATGGCACAGACTTGCGGCCATGCGCGGGGCCGCTCGTGTCGCGGGGATCGTGCTGCTCACCGCGGCCTACGTCGGTGCGGGATTCGCAGCGCCGAACCCGTGCGCGACGGTCCGGCGACTGTGCGAGGACGCCGGCTTCGTACAAGGCGCGCTTCAGCGCGGCAACGGCTTGCAGCGCGATTGCATTCAGCCGCTGGTGCGCGGAACTGCGCAGCCAGACGGAGCCAGCCGGCCGCTGCCGCGCGTGGATCGGCAGGCGTTGGCTGCGTGTCGGGCGGCCTCGGCCGATTCCGGCCCGGCGAGCAGCACGGCGACCATGCGGGCGGCGCTCAGCTACGTGCCCGGCTCGACCCACAAGATCAATCAGCTCGTCGGAGAGCTCGATAAGCAGCTTCACCAGCCGACGCTCAGCCGCACCGAGTCGCGCTACCGGCTGCAGGGTACCGATCTTGGTTACTCGTTCGAGCACCGCGGCAAGATCTACTTCCTGTTCGGCGATACTGTGGGTGCGCGCGACGCGGCGCTCGATTCCGTCGCCGCCACTGATGCGGACCGCAGCGCAGATCCGGAGCGCGGTGTGCGGCTCGACTTACTGACACAAGCCGCGGGCCTGTACCTCACCGTTCAGCCGCCGGGCATCAGCATGGGAGCCTTCGAGGTGCCGACCGCAGGCATCAGCGTCAATGGCCAGATGTACGTGGCGGTGGACACCGGGCATTCGGAGGACTGGCGCACGGACCGCGCGGTGCTGACCCGGGTGAGCTTGCCGATGACGCCCGGCGGCTTCCAGCCGCTGCGCACGATCTCGCAGCGCCCGCAGGGGAAATTCATCAAGATGTCGCTGCACGTCCAGCCTGACGCGATCGCCGGGTTGCCCGATGGCGGGCCGTTCGTGCTGACGTGGGGCACGGGCTACTACCGGCACAGCGATGCGTATCTGTCGATCGTGCCGGCGGCGCAGTTCGAGAGCGGCCAGGGCACGCTGTATTTCGCCGGCATCGATGAGCATGGCGCGCCGCGCTGGGAGCCGCGCGAGTCGGCGGCGACACCCGTCATCACCAACGGCACGCTCGGCGATGTGTCGGTGAGCTGGGTTGCGGAGCTGGGACTGTGGCTGATGACCTGCGACAGCCGCCCGCCGGCGCAGGCGGGCATCCTGTTCTCGTATGCCACCACGCCGTGGGGCCCATGGAGTGTCCCGCAGGTGCTCTTCAATGCGCAGCGCGATGGCGCGCTGGGCAAATTCATCCACGACCCGACCATCACGCCGGACGATGGACTCGCCGGGCCGGTGATCGGCAAAGGCAAGCGGGATGCGTCAGCGGTGCACGGTGGGGCCTATGCGCCTTACCAGGTCGAGGCATGGACCCGGGTTCGGGGCAGCGCGAGCGAGGCCCGTGAGCTCGATCTGTACTACGTCCTCTCGACGTGGAATCCGTACGTCGTGGTGCTGATGGGGTCGCGCCTGCAGGTTGCCGCACCTGCCGGCCCCGGCCACTGACGCACCGCGCCGGCGGCGCGCGGCGCTTACGACTCCAGCTCTTGCAGAACTTGCCGTAGAGATTGCCGCCGTCGAGGCAGCCGCAACGCTCAAGCCGTGTCTTGCCCGCTGTAACAATTCCTTAACCGCGCACAACTAGCCTCCTTTGCGCTTGCTCCATTCACGTTGCACGGGAGCGTCGAATGAAAATCACGCCGCACGGCGCGGGGAGGATTGGTCGCGCTGCCCTCGCACTAGGTGCCTTGACGGCAGTGCTTGCACCTCCGGCGGCGCACGCACAGGCAGTGAACGCACCCGGGAGTGTGCAGCAGCCCGCCACTCAGGCACCCCCGCCGGGCGCGACGTCGTCCTCGAGCGCCACGGACATCGGCCGCGTGAGTACCGGTCCGGAGCAGGAAGCAAACGCTGAGCGGGTAGTGCCGAATGCCACCACCAGCCGTGCCGCGGCGCTCGAGGAAAAGAAGCAGGCGCCGAACATCATCGAGGTGCAGCCGCTCAGCGAGATCGTCAAGCTGCCCGACATCAACATGGCCGAGGCGCTGCAGCGCATTCCGGGCATTTCGCTCGAGACCGACTCGGGCGAGGGGCGCTTCATCAACATCCGCGGACTCGATTCCGACCTCAACGCGAGCACCTACGCCGGCGTGCGCCTCCCGGCCTCCAATCCGGCCTCGCCCTTCAGCGGGGGTCGCGCCGTGGCGTTCGACGCGTTCCCCACCGGCATCGTCGGCGGTGTGGAGCTCACCAAGACGCTCGAGCCGGACATGGATGCGGAAGGACTCGGCGGCTCGATCAATCTCGTACCGCGCACCGGCGCCGAGCACGGCGGCAGGCCGTTTCTCGAGGCAGACCTCGGCGGCGGCTACGAGCCGCTGCGCGATACGCCGGTGGAACACGCCGAGTTCAGTGCCGGACGCAGCTTCTCCGGTGGCGACGGCATCGGCGGGCTGTTCGCCGGACAGGATGCCTTCAGCGCCATCGTCACCGCGGTGTTCCACGGCGATGAGCGCGGCATCGATGACCTCGAAGAGAGCTATTCCGACAACCAGAGCACGGGGGTGCCCGACAAGGTGCTGAGCGATCTCGAGTTTCGCCGCTACGTCTACCACCGCAAGCGCTACGGCGCGGCGGCCAACTTCGATGCCAAGGCGAATGAGGCGACCTCGCTGTACGTGCGGCTGCTCACCTCGGGTTATCTCGAGGGCGGCCACAAGCACTACCTGGTGATCAACAACCTCGACGACTCGAGCCAGGGCTTCTGTACGCCGCTGCCTGCCTGCAGTCAGAACCCGAGCAATCCGAACGGCTACCTTGCCACGCAGGCCCAGCTGCAGCAGCAGACGACCGACTCGGAGGAGCGCATCGAGAACGACATCGCGATCATCGGCGGCAACAGCGTATTCTCGGGCTTCCGCCTCGATTACCACACCTCCTATGCAGTGGGCACCGACCGTTTCTCACCGAGCCCCGGCAGCGTCTGGACCGATCCGAATCCGGTACCGGTTGCCTACGACAACAACAGCAATGCCGACTACCCGACGTTTCACACGCTGAACGGCGTCAACCCGGCAAACCCTGCCAACTACGATCTGCAGGAGATCGATCTCGGCCCTTCCTATGCGAAGGACGGCGAATGGGCGACGGCGATCGACGCCACTATCCCGACGGGCAGCGGCACGAACAGCGGCGAGTGGAAGTTCGGGCTGTCGGGACGCTGGCGCCACAAGACCTACGTCTCCAGCTCGCCGGTGTGGACGCCGAATGGCACGATCTCGCTGCTGCCGTACACGTTCGGCCCGCCGCAGATCTACTACAACCACAACTACGACATCGGGCCGGCGATCGACTTCAATTCGGTCGCGGCACTGGTGGGCACCAACCTCGGCACGATCAGCGACGATGCGGCGGCCGATGCCTCGACCAACAGCGACGACAACGAGGACGTGTATGCGGCTTACGGCCAGTACTCGGGCCGCTTCGGCAACGCGGGTGTGCTGGCCGGCGTGCGCGTCGAGTCCACGCACGCGACCTACCGCGGCAATCTCTACAACAGCGATACCGACACGAACACGCCCGCGACAGAGTCGAACTCCTACACCAATGTCTTCCCGACCGTGCAGGGCCGCTATTACTTCAGCGAGCAGCTCGTCGGCCGGCTTACCTATGCGACCGGCATCGCGCGCCCGGGCTTCGAGCAGATCACGCCCGGGGCGTCCATCAGCGTCGTCAACGCGAGCGTCACGGTCGGCAACCCGGCGCTGCGGCCCACCATCGGCCAGAATCTCGATGCCACGCTCGAGTACTACCCGGGCAACGGTCAGATCGCGGAAGTGGGGCTGTTCGCGAAGCAGTTCAGCAACTACATCCTGCTCTCGCAGCAGTTCGTGCAGGGCTACAACTTCCCGGGACTGACGGGGGTGAGGACCACCGTGGACAGCTACAGCAACGGGCCCGCACATGCCGAGGGTCTCGAGGTGCAGTACCAGCAGCAGCTGCTGTTCCTGCCGAAGCCCTGGGACGGACTGGGGTATAGCCTGAACACCACCATCGTCAGCTCACGGGCGCAGATCCATCCGGGTGTCTATGGACTCATGCCCTCGACCTCGAAGCTCACCTGGAACGCCGCGCTGTTCTACGAGCGCGGTCCCTGGGAGCTGCGGCTGGCCGCCGACTATGTCGGCCAGAACCTGTTCTCCTTCGGCGGCATCACCTCGAACGCCACCGACGACTACTCGAGCGCACGGCTCACCATGGACTTCGGCGGCAGCTACGCGATCACGCACGCGGTGCGCTTTTACCTCGAGGGCAAGAACCTGCTCAACACGCCGCTGGAGTTCACCGAAGGCCCGAGCTCCTTCCGCCCGATTCAGCGCGAGTTCTACGATATGACGGTACTGGCGGGCGTACGCGTCAACCTCAATTGAGCGCCGCGCCACCGATGCCGTCCGTCCGTGTCAGCGGCGCGCCCGTTCGCCGGCGGCGCGGGTGTGCGCTGGCGTGCGCTGCCGTGCTGAGCGGGACAGCTCTGGCGGCGGCTGCCCCGGGCAGCCCGAGCGACGCCACCGGCGCGGCGGCCGCCGCGAGCGCGGCGCACGCCGCCGTCAGCCTGCCGCGCTATGCGCACATTCTGGTGATCGTTGCAGAGAACAAGGGCTACGAGCTGGTCATCGGGGCGCAGACCGCAGCCCCGAACCTCAACCGGCTGGCGCAGCAGTACGGCCTGGCGACCCGATTCTTCGCCGAGGTGCACCCGAGCGAAGGCAACTACGTCGCCATGCTCGCCGGTGACACGCACGGCATCCACGATGACGACGCGTACTACTGCAAGCCGGGAACGAAGGACAAGTGGTGCGACAAGTCGCAGCGCGCGGACTACGTCGATCACACTCTGACCACCCGCAGCCTCGCGGACCAGCTCGAGGAGCGCCACCTGACCTGGAAGGCGTACCTGGAGAGCCTGCCGGCTGCCGGGTCGCTGGTGGTGCGCTGGCCGACGGCGGAGCAACCAGCCGCCGGACTGCCGATGCAGCTGTATGCGGCCAAGCACAACGGTTTTGTGAATTTCCTGCACGTGCAGCAGGACCCGAAGCGCGCTGAGAAGCTGGTGGATTTCGCCGCCCTGTACCGCGATCTCGACGGCGGGCAGGTGCCGAATTACGCGCACATCGTCCCCAACCAATGCAACGACATGCATGGGCGCGATGCGGCGCCGGAGGTTGCCGCAGATTGCCGCAAGAGCGCGCCGCGCGCGCTGATCGCCCGCGGCGATCGCGTCATCGGCGCGCTGGTTGCACGCATCATGGCCTCACCAATCTGGCGCGCGCCCGAAAACTCGGCGATCGTCATAACCTTCGACGAGAACGACAAGGACGAACGCGGCGGCCCGGATCAGGGTTGCTGCGGCAACGACCCGGGAAGCGCGGCGAACTCCGGTGGCGGACGCATACCGACCGTCGTGATTACCAACCACGGGCCGCGCGGGGTGGTCGATGATACCCCTTACAATCATTACTCGCTGCTGCGCACCACCGAACAGGCGTTCGGCATCGACGAATACCTGGGACATGCGGCCGACGCCCGCCGCGGTGTGAGCACCATGGCGCCGCTGTTTGCGGTGACGCACTGATGCGCAGCTGGCCCACGCGTACGCGCAAGTCCGCGCGCATCGAGATCATTCCCATGATCGACGTGATGATGTTCCTGCTGGTGTTCTTCGTGCTGATCAGCCTGAACGCCCTGCCGGCGCTCGGCTTGCGGGTGGTATTGCCGACGGCGGCCAATCCCACCCATCTCGACATCGTCAAGCGGGTGACCCTGACGCTGACGGCGGACGGCGAGATTTACATCGACGGGGACAAGACCAGTCTCGACGGCGTCACCGAACGGCTGCGGGCGATGGCGCAGGACTCCAAGCTCACCGTGGTCATCTCCGGTGACCGGGATGCGCGACTGCAGCCGCTGGTCAACCTGCTCGACGCCCTGAAGCGCGCGGGCATCGTCGCCGCCACCGTGATCGCGAGGCGTGAATAGTGGCGATCGGGGAAAATGCTCCGCGCTTTGCGAGCGATGGCGGTGCACTGGTGCTCACCGCCGCCACGGTCGCTGTATTTCTGATCTACGTGCACGGGCGCCTGCAGGTGATGCCGCCCGCGCAACGCAGCGCGAGCTTCGAGCTGTCGATGCAGATGGAACAACCCGCCGCGCCGGTGCCTCCCGTGCCGCCGCCGCCGGTCCCGCCGCGGCCCAAGCAGCGCCACCTCGTGCAGATGCTGGAGGCGCCGACCGAGCCGCTGCCAGTGGTCGAGGAGCCGGCACCGGCAGACCCCGCGGCAGCGCTGATGAGCGAGCCGGCGCCCGCCAGCGCGCCGGCGACGGCGTCGCACCCGGATCTCGACGCGCGGTATGCCGCGGAACTGCACGCGAACATTGACCGGCGCACGGTTCCGCCGGACTCAGCCCAGTATCGGCTGCATCACCCCTCGGGCGAGGTGCGCGTGCGCTTCATCGTCACGCGCGGCGGGGAGCCCCAGGGCGTGGCGCTGCTGCAGTCCTCGGGATCGCCGCTGCTCGATGAGGCCGCGCTGAACATCGTGGCTTCCGGGCATTATCCGTCGATGCCGGCCGGAGTGTTCAGCGGCGAGGCGAAGCATGCGTTCGTGGTCACCATCGAGTTTCGGTCGGGGCTGCGCGCCGGCCGGTAGAGCGAAAGCCTTATTCCATGAACTATCGCCTGTACCACGACGTGACCTTCGACGTCCTCTACGCCTGCATCATCATCCTCATCTACGTCGTGGTGGAGCGCGGCATCTACCTCACCTACCTCAGTGTGCGCATGAACCGCCTGGCGAAGACCATCGACGGCGCCGCGGAGCGGGCCGCGGAGGGGGTGCGCGCGCTCAAGTGGCGCGATCCGGTGACGCGTGCCATACAGCGCTACGCCCAGCTGCTCGGCGACGGCGCTTCGCGGCAGCGGCAGGAGGACTACTCGTCGGCCCTGTTCATCCGCATCGACAAGCGATTCAGTGCGCGCCTGTGGATTCTCGACACCATCGTAACCGCCGCGCCGCTGCTCGGGCTGCTGGGGACGATCTTCGGTATCATGGAGACCTTCAACGCGCTGGCGGCCGGCGGGGTGTCCGACCCCGCCGCAGTGAGTCGCGGCATCGGCACTGCGCTGGTCGCTACCGCGATCGGCATCGCGACGGCGCTGCTCGGCTTGCTCGGCAACAACGTCCTCAACCGTCGGGCGCTGGTCATGGCCGAGGACTTCAAGGCGCTGTTACTGGCTCTTACTATCTGATGGCTTGAGACCGAAAGAGTGAGGCACGCATGAGAGCAGATCGATACGGCGCGCTGGCCGCCGCCACTACGCTGTTGCTGGCATGGGTCGGTCCCTGCGGCGCGCAGGCGCAGCAACCACCGGCATACACCATCACCAGGTCCGTGCCGCTCGGGGCTCCGGACCGCTGGGACTACGTGGTGTTCGACCCGGGCTCGCGGCGCGTCTACGTGGCACACGGCGACCGCGTGACGGTGGTCGACGGAGTGAGCGGCTCGATCATCGGGCAGGTCACCGGCTATCCAGGCGGCACGCATGGCATCGCCATCGCGGGAGCGCTGGGCCGCGGGTTTACCGACGACGGCGAGGCCGGCGAGGCGGGCGAATTCGACGTCGCGACGCTCAAGACCGTGAAGCGCATCCGCGCGGCCGACGATGCGGACTCAATCGTTTTCGACGCGGTGAGCGGGCACGTGTTCGTGGTCAACGGCGACAGCGGCACGATCACGGTGATCGATCCCAGGACGGAGACCGCGGTGGCGACCGTCGCGGTCGGGGAGAAACTTGAAACTGCGGTGGCCGGCAAAGACGGCAAGATCTACGTCAACGGCGCCGGCAACAATGACATCGTGCGACTGGATGCCGCCAGCAATCGCATCGATGCGCACTGGCCGGTCGCCGGTTGCAAGAGTCCGCACGGCCTGGCCATCGACGCGAGCAGCCGGCGCTTGTTCTCCAGCTGCGTGAACAAGGTGCTGGTCGTGGTGAATCTCGATTCCGGTGCACTGCTCGCCACGCTGCCGATCGGCGCCGGCACCGATGCGGCCGCCTTCGATCCGCGCCGCAAGCTGATCTTCAGCTCCAACGGCCGCGACGGCACGCTGTCCGTGATACGGGAAAAGGACCCAGCCACCTTCGTCGTGGTGGCGACTGTCAACACCGCGATCTCGGCCCGCACCATGGACCTGGATCCCGAGTCCGGCCGACTCTACCTGGTGGCGGCTGACACACAAGCGACTGCCAACCCTGCCGAGGGGCGCCGGCCGCCCATCGTTCCCGGGTCGCTGAAGCTGCTGTTCCTCGATCCCAAGCCATGATGAAGGCGCATGGGTAAGCGACCTTCCGGGGTGGGCTGGCTGCTCGTTACGGCCGCCGCCATCGCGTCACAAGCGACGTTCGCTGCAGACACGCCGGGATCGTCGAATTCGAGCTACCCGCAGCGCGGGAGCTGCTGCTGCAGTTGAGCGGCTCAGGCGAGGAGTCGCTGTTGCTGGCGATCACCGCGGTGAGCGCGCCCGACGTACACTGAGTGTGCCCGGCAGGCTGCCGCTGCGGAAAGGAACCATATGAAGCTGAGTGCCCGTAACACGCTGGCGGGGATCGTGCGCAAGGTCCAGCCCGGCGCGGTCAATGCCGAGGTGGTCATCGAGGTCGCGCCGTCGCTCAACATCGTGTCGGTCATCACGCTCGATGCGGTCAAGAGCCTGAAGTTGAAGGTGGGTGACCGAGCGTACGCGGTGATCAAGGCGTCGAGCGTCATGATCGCGGTGGACTGAAGGGGCGACTCGCGGCCAAGCGGGCGACGCGACTCGCGATGGCCGGATCCACGGCGTCGCGCGCGCTGGGCCTTTAGTTGTGCAGATCGTCGATCCAGCGCACCAGCTCCGGGACCTCGACGGGCGTGATATCGAGGTTGACCACGAGACCCTGCTGTCCACTGCGTGCCAGCACGCAGCGCAGCTGCGCCTCAGCGCTGGCGTTGATCTCCTGGTGCGGTACGTACGGCGGGACGTAGATGAAATCCCCCGGCGCGGCCTCGGCCACGAACTCCAGGTGATCGCCCCAGCGCAGGCGCGCCAGGCCGCTGACCACGTAGATGACGCTTTCCAGATCCCCGTGATGATGCGCGCCGGTCTTGGCGTTGGCGTCGATGGTCACGGTGCCGGCCCAAAGCTTCGTCGCGCCGGTTCGCTGCGTGGTCACGGCCGCGCGCCGGTGCATTCCGAGCGTCTGCGCGGTGGCATCGTCCAGCTCGTCGGCGCGGATGACTCTCACCCCGTGCTGGCGCCAGCGACTCGCATTCCCGCTCACGGCCTGCCTCCGCTCATGGGCGGCAAAATACCCGGTTTCTGCGCCGCGGGCTTAGCGATTTAGGATTCAATGCTCGAGAGCCTGCATAGCCCCGGCTTCGAAGAGCTCCTGGAGCGCGCGCCGGGCGAGGTATTCCTGGTAGCGCAACGCGATCAGCTCTTCGAGCCCATCGTCGCACAGCACGGTGCGCGTGGGGCCCGGCTCTGCAGGTGCAGCGACCAACGGGATTGCCAGTGTCATGTCCGAAGTCCCTCCGGCTTGGCTCTGCATAGGGCGTGCCAACCTCGGCTAAAGTCCGCGACTCCGCCGTCATCCATGTGATTGCGACACTAAGGCGTGGGGAGAATGTTCCGCGCCGCAGTCCGCCTATGGGCTGAAAGGGTGCGCCACGCACCGGATCGGTGCAAGGCCTCAATCGCGGCGGAACATCGACACGAAATCCCAGATCAGTCGACTCGCATCAGGGCCGGCAGCATCGTTGAACCGGTGACGCTCATCGCCACCGCTCCAGGCGTGGCCCATGCCTTCGACGATGATCTTGCGCAGCACGATGCGCCTGTTCTGCAGGTAATCCTGCTGACGATAGGCGCGACGTGCGTCCGTGACCCGCACCTCCGGAGATTCCGTAAGGGGGTCGGCAAGGCCGCCGGCGTACCGGGCGAACGCCCGCAGCTGCTCGATGATCTGCCCGGCGTTGCGCGGATGCACGGTGGAGTCCTCGTCACCGTGTATGACCAGCGCGGGCACGAACGCGACATTGCCGGAAGGACTCTGCGCGGCCGCGCGCGCCACCAGGTCGGGTGCCGCGCGCGAGCCCTGCTGCATCACTGCTGCCGCATCGCGCAGCGATTCCGCCGCCCGGTACATCATCCCGGAGGCGATCGCGCAGGCGGCGAACAGCCTGCCGTAGCAACAGGCCAGTACTGCGGCCATCGCCCCACCGGCGGAGATGCCGGCCACGTACACGCGCGAGGCATCGATCGGGTAACGACTCACGATTCGCCCGACCAGGGTGGCGATGAGCGCAGCGTCACCGGCACCGTCGAGCGTATCGCGGCTGAACCAACGCCAGCAGCGCAGCGGATTGGCACGCAGCGACTGCTCGGGATAGAGCACGATAAACCGCTGCAGATCGGCGAGGGCATTCATGCGCGTGCCGGCGGCGAGCGTCGCGCCGTCCTGGCTGCAGCCGTGCAGCATGACCAGCAGGGGGACGGTGTCCGTCGCTTTCAAACCCGCCGGGACATACAGGCAGTATTTACAGGAGCGGCGGCCGGAGGCGTCCGTGAAGGCGGGACGGCGAATCCATCCCGCGCGCCGCACGGGCCGCGAACGTCCGCTCAGCCAGGTCGCGGCCTTGCGGGTCAAACGATTAAGCGCGTTGCCCACGAGTCGAATCAGATGAGACTCAGGTCGCGCGGCGCAATCTGCGGAAAGATCGTGGCACATTGCGCCGGCGTCAGCGACCACAGCGTGCGGAACAGGCCGCCCAGTAGCGCGCGATAGTCGTTGAGCACCGGGTAGTCGCGGTCCTGGAAGAGGTCATTGCGCTCGAGCCGCTGCTGCTCGCCGGCGATGCGTCCGCCGTTGACCGATCCCCCCAGGATCCAATAGACGGTGCCGTGGCCATGGTCGGTGCCGTGATCGCCATTCCTCGTGAAAGGTGCGGCCGAACTCGGACAAGACGACCACCACGGTATTCTTCCATTCACTGCCGAGCGCCTGGGCAAAGCTAATGGGCGGAAACAGCACGCGTTGACCCGGAGTCAGTGCGCCGGGGGCTTCTGGGCGTCGCTCTTCAGACGCACCACCGGAAAATACAGCCCGAGCGAGCGGCGCTGCCACCACAGGCCCCTGGCCTTGTCCGCACGGCTGGCATACGTGTAGTCGTAGAAGCGCGCGCGCACATACACAGGCGGCTTGTCGGGGAAGGGATTGCTCGCCAGCAGCGCCATCACCACCGGCTCGTTCTCCAGCACGCGCGACAGGAACCGGGGGAACCAGCTGAGGGCGCGTGGATCCTCGAGTGCGGCGAACCACATCTGCCAGTCGAGCCGTGGCTGGTGCGGGATGTTCCAGGGCGGGCGGCGCGCGACGTCGCCGGGCTTGTAGCGAAACTCGTATTCGCGCCAAACCATGCCGTCCTCCGAGCCCTCGATGACGATCTCGTCGCGCTGCGTGGTCATGACCGCAAACAGCCCGTAGGCGCTCACGATGTGCAGCGGCTCGAGCAGGCGGTCGACGGAGCGCGCGAAGGCGGGCGGCCTGCCACCGAAGCGTGCATCCATCTGCACCAGGCTGCACAGGACGATCAGCAGCGCCACGGCGCCGACGACGAGCCGGCGCGTCGGCCGTGGCGCCTGCCGCGGCGCATGAATCGGCAGCCGCCGCAACAGACCTTGCGGCAACAGCTCTCGCAGAGCGGCGTCATCGAACAGCGGCAGGCACAGCAACATGGTCTGCAGGTTAAACCAGTTGTAGTTGCCGGTGAGCGAGATGCAGCTCTGCAGCAGCAGGATGCCGCCGGCCGCGAAGAAGCGCAGCCGGCGCGGACAGAAGATCAGGAACGGCAGCAGCAGCTCGATGAGGAACGTGCCGCCGGTGGCGAATCGCAGCGCACCCGGCGACAGCTGCGCGGCGTACCAGCCGAGAGGGGTGGGCAGCGGTTGGGTGAGGAAGTGATACGACAGCGCCGACAGGTTCCACCAGTTGGGATCACCGCTGAGCAGCTTCACCACCCCGGACATGAACAGGAAGCGAAACAGCAGCCAGCGCAGCAGCCAGATGCCGGGCGAGGTGGCGAAGCTCAGCAGCAGCGCGAGAAACCCGGTTTCCAGCAGGT
>Ga0210393_10000515_pt1 | contig 34777 bp, 30 predicted proteins | sample IncBWC27OmetaG_FD_160068 | JGI IMG/M metagenome (GOLD analysis project Ga0210393, IMG submission 160068) | Forest soil microbial communities from Barre Woods Harvard Forest LTER site, Petersham, Massachusetts, United States - Inc-BW-C-27-O ...
GGCGGGTAAGGGTGTGGGGTTTGTGCTCTCGCACGAGCAATTCCGCACCGATCAGCTGGTGGCACAAGCCCGAGCGGCCGAAGAGGCTGGTTTTCAGTACGTCTGGGCCAGTGACCACATCCAGCCCTGGCAGGACAACGAAGGCCATTCGATGTTCCCGTGGCTGACCCTGGCACTGGTGGGCAGCAACACCAGCCGCATTTCGTTTGGCACCGGAGTGACCTGCCCCACCTACCGCTATCACCCGGCGACGGTGGCGCAAGCGTTCGCCTCGCTGGCGATCCTCAATCCGGGACGGGTGTTTTTGGGCCTGGGCACTGGCGAGCGGCTCAACGAACAGGCCACCACCAACGCGTTCGGTAACTACACCGAGCGTCACGATCGGTTGGTCGAGGCCATCGGACTGATCCGTAAGCTGTGGAGCGGGTCGCGAATTTCGTTCGCCGGCCGCTATTTTCAGACCAACGCCGTGAAGCTGTACGACGTGCCTGAAACGCCGCCACCGATTTTCGTGGCGGCCGGCGGGCCCAAAAGCGCAAGACTGGCCGGTCAGTACGGCGACGGCTGGATCACCCAAGCCCGCGACGTCACGAACTCGAAACTGCTCGCCGCATTCAGCGCCGGCGCGCAAACCGCCCGACGCGATCCCGCCAGCCTGGGTAAACGCGCCGAAATGTTCGCCGTCGTCGGCGACAGCGCCGAAGCCGGACGCGCCGCCGCCCTGTGGCGATTTACCGCCGGGGCCGTCGACCAACCCAATCCCGTCGAGATCCAGCGCGCCGCCGAGTCGAACCCGATCGATAAGGTGCTGGCCAACTGGACGGTCGGCACAGACCCCGGCACACACACCAATGCCGTGCAGGCGGTGCTCGACGCCGGTGCCGTCCCGTTCCTGCACTTCCCGCAAGACGACCCCGTCAGCGCGATCCAGTTCTACCGCACCAACGTCCTGCCCAAGCTGCACTAACGCTGACCGCGGCAGCGAAACTTACAATTACCGCCGTGCCGCCCTATCGCGATGTCGCTGCCTATGACGATCGTGCTGCCCACTACGACCAGGGCTGGCGTGGGCGCCTGCACCACACCATCGGTGATCGCACCGCCGCCCTGGCGATGGCCACCGAGGCCGCACCGCAACGGGTTCTCGATGTGGGATGCGGAACCGGATACCTGCTCCGAGCGCTCGCGGGCCACTACCCGAAAGCCCAGGAACTCGCCGGAATTGACGCCGCCCCCAACATGATCGACACAGCCAGACGCCTGACTGACGATGACCGATTGACGTTCGCCCTTTCAGTTGCCGAGCACCTGCCCTACCCCGATGCGTCAATCGACCTCGTGGTCAGCAGCACATCATTTGACCATTGGTCTGATCAGCTCGCGGGGCTCGCCGAGTGCGCACGAGTGTTGCGTCCGGGTGGGCATCTGGTTCTTGTCGATCAGTTTTCCCGGTGGCTGATTCCCACGCTTGCTATCGGACGACGGGGTAAGGCACGGACGCGCCGCCGCGCGGACCGCCTGCTGCTGCGCGCAGGATTTGAGCGAGCCCAGTGGCACAAACTGCATGCGGTCATCATCAACGGCGTTGTCGCAACGAAGCGCGGTTAGCGGCGCCTCATCAAGCTAGGTGGGCGGGCGCATCTACGATGGTGTGGCTCCATCAACGATGCCGGTGCGAAGCTGCGCCGGAGAACGGTTGCCGACGGTGTGGGACTTCGAAACAGACCCCGAATACCAGGCGAAGCTGGACTGGGTCGAAAAATTCATGGTCGACGAGCTGGAACCGCTCGATCTCGTCGCCCTTGATCCTTACGACAAACAGAACGCCGAGATGATGGCCATCCTGCGGCCGTTGCAGCAGCAGGTGAAGGACCAGGGACTTTGGGCCGCACATCTGCGGCCCGAACTCGGCGGCCAGGGCTTCGGCCAGGTCAAGCTCGCGCTGCTCAACGAAATCCTCGGGCGCTCCCGCTGGGCGCCGTCGGTGTTCGGCTGCCAAGCACCGGACTCCGGTAACGCCGAAATCCTCGCGCTGTTCGGCACCGAAGAGCAAAAGGCGCGCTACCTGCAGCCGCTGCTCGACGGCGAAATCACGTCCTGCTATTCGATGACCGAACCACAGGGCGGTTCCGACCCCGGGCAATTCGTCACCGCCGCGACCCGGGACGGCTCAGGAAATGGAGACTGGGTCATCAACGGTGAGAAGTGGTTTTCCACCAATGCCAAGCACGCGTCGTTCTTCATCGTCATGGCCGTCACCAACCCCGCAGCCCGCACGTACGAAAAGATGTCGCTGTTCATCGTGCCGGGCGAGACGCCGGGCATCGAGATCGTGCGCAATGTGGGTGTCGGAGCGGAGTCGTCGAAACGCGCCAGCCACGGCTACGTCCGCTATAACGATGTCCGCGTGCCCGCCGATCATGTGCTGGGCGGCGAGGGCCAGGCGTTCATGATCGCGCAGACCCGGCTCGGCGGCGGTCGTATCCACCACGCTATGCGCACAATTGCACTGGCGCGCAGCGCTTTTGACATGATGTGCGAGCGTGCGGTATCGCGGAAGACCAGACAGGGGCGACTGGCCGATTTCCAGATGACTCAGGAGAAGATCGCCGACAGCTGGATCCAGATCGAACAGTTCCGGCTGCTGGTGCTGCGGACCGCGTGGTTGATCGACAAGCACCACGACTACCAGAAGGTGCGGCGCGACATCGCCGCGGTGAAGGTCGCGATGCCCCAGGTGCTACACGATGTCGCGCAGCGCGCGCTGCACCTGCATGGCGCACTCGGGGTCTCCGACGAGATGCCGTTCGTCAAGATGATGGTGGCCGCCGAGTCGCTGGGCATCGCAGATGGTGCCACCGAACTGCACAAAATGACGGTAGCCCGCCGCACGCTGCGTGAATACCAGCCTGTGACAACGCCTTTCCCGTCGCAGCACATACCGACCCGGCGCGCGGAAGCTCAAGCCAGGCTAGCCGAACGCCTGGAACACTCGATCGCTGAATTCTGACAGCGCTCCCGCGTCAGGAGATGTAGCGAACGATACTTTCGGCCACACACGCCGGCTTGGGCGAACCGTCGATCTCGACGGTGGTCGACACGATCGCCTGCACAGCACCGTTGCCGAGGTCATCGACGCTGACCAACGAACTCTGCGCACGCACTCGGGACCCGACAGGTACCGGCGCGGGAAAGCGAACCTTGTTGAGGCCGTTGTTGATCGCGAGCTTGATGCCGTTGACTGTATACATCTGGTGCTGCAGCCGCGGCAGCAGCGACAAGGTCATGAACCCGTGGGCGATGGTGCCACCGAACGGGCCCGCAGCCGCTCTTTCCGGGTCGACGTGGATCCATTGGTGATCGCCGGTCGCGTCGGCAAACAGATTGACGTCGTTCTGAGTGATGGTCACCCAATCGCTCTGCCCGATGGTCTCGCCCGCCGCGGCGGCGAGGTCAGTGACTGATTCGAAGGTGCGCATTGACGTTTCTCCTTGACTCCGAGTGGTAACAATAGCGCCGAGGTCATGTGGCATCGCCATCCGGCCCACGTCGTTGCACCCGGTGTGGGGCGCTCGCTCCGAGCGCGTATCACGACGGCGATCACGGGAATCCCTACCTGAACACTCTGAGCTGCACGGAAGGAAAGCATGCCAGAACATAAGGGCCACAAAGCCGAGTCAGACGTCGAACCCGAAGCGCACGAGTCCCGCTCGCGCGCCGCCGAAGGCGAAGAAGACGGCTCGTACGTGGGGGCGGCGCCGGTTCCGACGACACGTTCGACGCCGGCGAAACGGGCGCCGAAGCGCGCAGTCAACAACAGGTTGACCCTGGCCCGACGGGCGCGCCAGGCTGAGCCGGCGGCGTGAAAGTAAATCCAGGCGGTCAGGGTGTGGGAGCCGACCCCTCGAGCGCGCCCATCGCCGCCTGCAGCTTGGCTGCGGCCTGGTCCGCGACCTCTTGCAAAGCCCCCGGCTCGCCTGTCACCTCGACCATGATCTGCGGATCCATCGCCTCGACGAGGACCGTGTCGCCTCCGGCGGTAGGGTCGGTTCGTACTACGACGTTGCACGGCAATAATTGGCCGATCTGGCGGTGGATGCCCAGCGCACGATGCGCCAGCGCCGGGTTGCAGGCACCCAGGATGAGATAGTCCTCCATGTCCTCGCCGAGCTTCTGGTTCAGCGTGGCTTTCACGTCGATCGTCGTCAGGACGCCGAAACCCTGGTCGGCCAGCGCCTGAGTGGTCCGTTTCACCGCCTCCTCGAACGAGGTGTGCAACGTGGCGCTCAATCCGGATGTCATTCGTTCCTTTCTTTCCAGTCTCGTACTACCCACGATTTCGTCCGGGGTGACGAGAATTTCGCGCCCGGACGTCTTTGCGCGCTCGGGCCATCAGGCCAGGCTTAGGAACAGCTTTTCCAGCTCATCGATCGACACGCCCGCCCCATTACCGGACCCACCGCCCGACTGCGTGATGCAGTCGCGCAAACCGGAGGCGATGATCTTGAAGCCGGCGCGATCCAGTGCCCGCGAGACCGCAGCCAGCTGGGTAACGACGTCTTTACAGCTGCGCCCCTGCTCGATCATCGCGATGACCCCGCCCAGCTGACCATGTGCTCGACGTAACCGGCTAAGGATGGCTTCGATATCGCCGGGGTCATGCGTGGCTACATCGGCCTGTTGCGGTGCGCTGCCTCGAACGTTTGTCATGACATCTTTATACCATACCCCGTAGGGTATAGTCTGCAGGGCACAGGCCGGCGCACCGGTCGAACTGCGCTAGTGGAAGCGCAGCGGCGCAGGCCTGAACTGCTTGTCGTCGAAGACGAGCAGCAGCGAAGGGAGCCGCCGATGCTCACGTTTCTCAAGAGGGCGTGGGTACCGCTCGTCGTCGTGGCCGCCGTTGCCCTCGGCGGTGGAGCCGTCGACCGGCTACGCGGCGTTTTCGGCTCCGACGCGATTTTCACCGCGACCGGCAGCAGCGCCGAACCGCTCGTGCCGTTCAATCCCAAACGAGTGGCCTACGAAGTGTATGGGCCCAGCGGCACAACGGGGAGTGTGAGCTACCTGGACAAGAACGCCCAGCCAGAACAGGCGAACTTCACCATCCTGCCGTGGACCTTGACGATCATGACAACGGTGCCGGCCGTGATCGCCAGCGTGGTGGCACAGGGCGATAGCGACGACATCGGCTGCCGCATCACCGTCAACGACGAGGTCAAGGATCAAAGATTCTCGGCCGGGCACCACGCCCAAACTTCCTGTCTGGTGAAGGCCGCATGAACGCTGATAACGGCGCCCGTCCGAGGTTCATGCGGTTCGTCCGCCGGTTCGCCGTGCCGATCCTGCTGGCGTGGCTGCTCCTGACCGTCGCCCTGAATGTGCTTGTGCCGCCGATCGAGTCGGTCGCGCGAAATCACGCGGTGACGAACTCACCCCAAGACGCGCCGGCGATGATCGCCGCCAAGCGCATCGGCGCAACTTTTCACGAGTCGGACTCCGACAGCATCGCGATGATCGTCCTGGAAAGCGACAAACAACTCGGCGACGAGGCGCACCGCTACTACGAGGGCTTGGTGAAAAGGCTGCAAGCCGACCCCAAGCACGTGCAGCACGTCCAGAATGTTTGGGGAGATCCGCTTACCGCCGCCGGTGTCCAGAGCCGGGACGGCAGAGCCGCTTACGTCCAACTCAACCTGGCCGGCAACCAGGGCAGCACCCTGGGCAACGAGTCCGTCAAAGCGGTGCGGGAGATCGTCGACAATTCCGGGCCGCCCAAAGGGCTCAAGGTCTACGTCACCGGTCCGGCGGCGCTGACCACCGACATGAATGAAGCCGCCGATAAAAGCATGTTCAAGATGATGGGCGTGACGGGTGTGGTCATCATGATCATGCTCTTCATCGCCTATCGTTCCATCAGCACGGTGCTTCTGGTGCTCGTCATGGTCGGTTTCGAGATGGGCACGGCCAGAGGGCTTGTCGCGCTCCTCGGGAACTCCGGCCTGTTGGGGTTCTCGACGTTCGTCGTTGCGATGCTGTCCTCGTTGGCGATTGCGGCGGGAACCGATTACGCGATCTTTCTCATCGGTCGGTACCAGGAGGCCCGTCAGGCCGGTCAAGATCGAGAAACCGCCTATTACACGATGTTCCGCGGGACCTCGCACATCATTTTGGGCTCAGGGTTGACCATCGCCGGAGCCACTTTCTGCCTTCACTTGGCGCGACTGTCGTACTTCAAGGCGCTAGGCATTCCGTCCGCATTGGGGTTGCTGGTCGTCGTCGCGGGAGCGCTGACCGCGGCGCCCGCCGTTGTCGCGGTGGCCACCCGGTTCGGCTTGCTCGACCCGAGACGGATGATCAAGACGCGCGGATGGCGGCGCGTCGGCACCGCCACGGTGCGCTGGCCCGGTCCGGTCTTCGCGGCCTCACTGGTCATCGCGATCGTCGGCATCCTCATCATGCCGAGCATGAAGGTCAGCTACAACGACCGCTTCTACATTCCCGGCAACCTGCCATCGAATGTCGGATATGCGGCCGCGGAGCGCCATTTCAGCGCCGCGACAATGAATCCCGACATTCTCATGATCGAGAGTGACCACGACATGCGGAACAGCGGCGACATGATCATCCTGGACAGGCTCGCCAAAGACGTCTTTCGTTCGCCGGGGATCGCGATGGTGCAGAGCATCACCCGGCCGTTGGGCGGGCCGATCGAGCACACGTCCATACCGTTCCAGATCAGTGCCCAATCGATTCCGATCCAACAGAACCTGCAATTCATGAAGGACCGCACGGCCGACATGCTCAAGATGAGCGACGATCTCGGCGCCATGATCGGCTCGATGCAGCGGATGCAGGGTCTGCTGGGACGGATGAGCAGCACGACTCATCACATGGTCGGCGACACACAGGATATGCAATCCACGCTGGACGAGATGCGGGACCACCTGGCGGACTTCGACGATTTCGCGCGACCGTTCCGCAGTTATCTGTATTGGGAACCACACTGTTTCAACATCCCGGTCTGCTGGGCTTCGAGGTCGGTGTTCGAGGCGATCGACGGTGTGGACAAGTTCAGCGAGAACATGAGCACACTGATCAAGGACGTGACCAATGTCGACGCGATACTGCCCCAGATGCTCGCCGAGTTCCCGCCGATCATCGCCGTCGCGAAGTCCATGCAGGGGACCCTGCTCACGATGAGCAGCAGCTTCTCGGGCCTGGTCACGCAAATGGCCCAGATGACCGACACAGCGAGCGCGATGGGTCAGGCCTTCGACGCCTCCAGGAGTGGTGACTACTTCTACCTGCCGCCGGAAGCCTTCCAGAATCCCGACTTCCAGCGGGGATTGCAGCTCTTCCTGTCGCCGGACGGCAGGGCCGCGCGCTTCATCATCACCCACGACGCGGACCCGGCAACCCCGGCGGGCATTTCCGCGGTCAAGCCGGAGCTCACCGCCGCCCATCAAGCCGTCAAGGGAACGACCCTCACCGGCGCCAAGTTCTACCTCGCCGGGACGGCGGCGATGTACCGCGACATCCAGGCGGGCTCCCAATACGACCTGCTGATCGTCGGAATCGCCGCCCTGACACTGATTTTCGTCGTCATGGTGATCATCACCCGGGCCCTGGTCGCGTCCCTGGTGATCATCGGGACGGTGCTGCTGTCGCTGGGTGCCGCGTTCGGGCTGTCGGTGTTGGTGTGGCAACACCTCTTTGGTCTGGATCTGAACTGGATCGCGCCGGTTTTCGGGTTGATCATTCTGCTGGCCGTCGGATCGGACTACAACCTATTGCTGGTGTCACGATTCCAGGAGGAGATCGGCGCGGGGCTGAGGACCGGCATCATCCGCTCGATGGGAGAGACCGGCGGTGTCGTGACGGCGGCGGGCCTGGTCTTCGCCTTCACCATGATGTCGATGGCCGCCAGTGATCTCCGCTCGATCGGCCAGGCCGGCACCACGATCGGGCTCGGCCTGCTGTTCGACACCCTGGTCGTGCGCTCCCTGATGACACCGTCCATCGCCGCGCTACTCGGACGCTGGTTCTGGTGGCCGCTGCGCGTGCGGCCGCGCCCGGCCAGCTATATGCTCCTGCCCTTTGGTCCGCGTCGCCTCGCTCGTTCCCTTATTCTCGGTGAGGATGCGGATGCACTAACCACCAAGCCCGATAAAGCCATGGCTTGAACGGTCACGCGAAACCGCGGGCGCAAGATGGCCGTGTGAGGCTGCTGCTGATTGCCGATACCCACATCCCACGACGCGCTCGCGACCTGCCCGCGCGAGTGTGGGACGAGGTCGCCAACGCCGATATGGTCGTGCACGCCGGCGACTGGGTGGTGCCCGAGTTGCTCGACGAGCTGGAAGCCAGGGCCGCCCAACTGGTGGCGTGTTGGGGAAACAACGACGGGCCCGCGTTGCGCGCGCGGCTGCCCGAACGGGCCGACGCGGTGCTGGACGGGCTGCGCCTCACAGTGGTTCATGAGACGGGTGCTGCGGCTGGCCGGGAGGCGCGAATGTCGCGGCTCTACCCGGATACCGACGTGTTGGTGTTCGGCCACAGTCACATCCCGTGGGATACGACGACACAAACCGGCTTGCGACTGCTTAATCCCGGGTCCCCCACCGATCGGCGACGGCAACCGTTCTGCAGCTACATGACCGCGAGCGTCGACAGCGGGGTGCTGACCGACGTCGTCCTCCACCACCTCGAAAAGTAGCTCGCATCTAGGTCCTACACAGCTCGCACACATATATAGCTCGTAAACAGAGCTATTATCGATACAGTGAAGGCACGCACCGATTTGGTTACCGAGGTGTTCGGCGTAGTCGGAAGGTTCCGCCGGCAGCTCCGCCGATCAGCCGGTCGCGGACTGGATTCCGTGCGGCTCACCGAGTCGCAGTCCGAGCTGCTGTGGCTCGTCGGGCGGCGACCGGGGATCTCGGTCCGCCACGCCGCCGCGGAACTCGGGCTGGTGCCCAACACCGCCTCAACCCTGGTCTCCAAGTTAGTGGTCACCGGGTTGCTCATCCGGACCGTGGACAAGACAGACCGGCGCGCCTGCCAACTGCGGCTCGCCGAGCCCACCCAGCAGATCGTCGACGCGTCTCGAGCAGCGCGGCGAGCGCTGATGTCCGAGGTGCTCGGCAAACTCGACGACGACCAAATGGACTCTTTGGCAAAGGGATTGGAGGTCCTTGACACAATGGCCCGACTATTGGAGGAGCGACGCTCATGAGCGCATCACTGCCGATGGCAGTTGACTGCCGACACCTGACCTACCGCTATGGCCAGTTCACCGCGGTCGATGACCTGACATTGCACGTACGCCCCGGCGAGACGATGGGCCTGCTCGGACCCAACGGTGCGGGAAAGACCACCCTGGTGCGAATGCTCACCACGCTGACACCGGTACAGCAGGGCGAATTGCGCATCTTCGGGCTGGACTCACGGCGTCAGACCATCGACATCCGCAGCAACATCGGCTATGTGCCACAACAGCTTTCGATCGAGTCAGCGTTGACCGGTCGGCAGAACGTGGAGTGGTTCGCGCGGCTGTACAGCGTGTCCCGCGCCGAGCGCGCCGACCGCGTCGAACAGGCACTGGCCGCCATGGAGCTGCTCGACGTGGCCGACCGGCTGGCAGGGACCTACTCCGGCGGCATGGTGCGCCGGCTGGAGGTGGCCCAGGCACTGGTAAACCGCCCGTCGCTGCTGGTGCTCGACGAACCGACCGTCGGGCTGGATCCGATCGCCCGTGACGGCGTCTGGACACAGGTGCAGAACATGCAGGCGCAGTTCGGCATGACCGTGTTGCTGACCACTCACTACATGGAAGAGGCCGACGCGTTGTGCGATCGGGTCGCGCTGATGCATCGCGGTGTGTTGCGAGCTGTGGGCACGCCCGCCGACTTGAAGTCGAAGGTGTCCCCCGGCGCCACGCTCGAGGATGTGTTCCGCCACTATGCGGCCTCCGACCTGAGCGATGACGACGATTCGTCCGACTCATCCGGTTTCCGTGAAATCCGTTCCAGCAGAAGGGTTGCCAGCCGTGCCAGTTGACCACGCCTTTAAAGCCCCAGCAGTCGCACTGGTCCGCGCCCCGCACGGATGGCAACGAGTCCGTGCGACGTTAGGCCGGGTCGGGGCATTCGCGATCGTGGAAATGCAGAAGCTGCAGCACGACCGGACCGAACTCGTTACCCGGATGGTGCAACCGGCGCTGTGGCTGCTGATCTTCGGTACCACGTTCAGTAAGTTGCACGTCGTCAGCACCGGGTCGGTGTCGTATCTGGCCTTCCTGGCGCCGGGCATCATTGCCCAGTCGGCGCTGTTCATCTCGATCTTCTACGGCGTCCAGATCATCTGGGACCGCGACGCCGGCGTGCTCGCCAAACTCGTGGTCACGCCGGCGCCCGCGTCGGCGCTGATCACCGGAAAGGCCTTCGCGGCCGGGGTGCGATCTGTCGCCCAGGTCGTCGGCGTGATGGCGCTGGCGTATTTGATGGACATCGGGCTGACCATCAATCCACTGCGGGTGCTCGCGGCGATGGCCACCGTCATGCTGGGTGCCGCGTTCTTCGCGTGCCTGTCGATGACGCTGGCCGGGCTGGTGCGCAATCGCGATCGCCTGATGGGGATCGGGCAGGCCATCACGATGCCGCTGTTCTTCGCCTCCAATGCGCTGTACCCGGTCGGTGTGATGCCCGGGTGGTTGCACGCGCTGAGCGTGGTCAACCCGTTGAGCTACGAGGTCGACGCCTTGCGGGCGCTTTTGATCGGCACTCCGCTCAACCCGTTGGACGTCGTCGTGTTGGTGGTGGCTCCGATAATCGCAATCGCAACGGCGTCAAAGCTGTTGCGCCGTCTTGTCTCCTAGCCAGGGGATCGCGATAGCGCATGCGCTGGCTCATTTGAAGACAGCAGTACAGTTCCGACAGCCAACTGTGACCTGACCGCGACGATTTCGGGCCGACGCTCAATCGTTAGCTAACCGCGACTTCAAACTCCGGCCGTGACAGCCGAATTGCGCGCTCCCCCTGTGTTTCACTGCCCGAGAACGGATTCGACCGCTTCTTGCGGCAGATGAAAGTTGGGATGGGTAGGAGCTATGAAGTTCGTTGAGAATTTGCGTGGCGCAGCGGCAACCATGCCGCGCCGGCTGGCTATCGCGGCTGTAGGGGCTGCCCTGTTGTCCGGTCTGGTCGGTGTCGTCGGCGGCTCGGCGACCGCGGGGGCATTCTCCAAGCCGGGTCTTCCAGTGGAATACCTGCAGGTGCCATCGCCGTCGATGGGCCGCGACATCAAAGTCCAGTTCCAGGGCGGCGGGCCGCACGCGGTCTACCTGCTCGACGGTCTGCGTGCCCAGGACGACTACAACGGTTGGGACATCAATACCCCGGCCTTCGAGGAGTTCTACCAGTCCGGCCTCTCGGTGATCATGCCGGTCGGCGGCCAGTCCAGCTTCTACACCAACTGGTACCAGCCGTCGCAGGGCAACGGGCAGAACTACACCTACAAGTGGGAGACGTTCCTGACTCAGGAGATGCCCACCTGGCTGCAAGCCAACAAGCAGGTTTCGCCGTTCGGCAATGCTGCAGTGGGACTGTCGATGTCGGGCGGCTCCGCGCTGATCCTGGCCGCGTACTATCCGCAGCAGTTCCCGTATGCCGCCGCACTGTCGGCCTTCCTCAACCCGTCTGAGGGCTGGTGGCCGACGCTGATCGGTTTGGCGATGACCGACGCGGGCGGCTACAACGCCAACAGCATGTGGGGTCCGTCCACCGACCCGGCGTGGAAGCGCAACGACCCGATGGTCCAGATTCCGCGGCTGGTCGCCAACAACACCCGGGTCTGGGTCTACTGCGGTAACGGCACACCGAGCGACCTCGGTGGCGACAACATGCCGGCGAAGTTCTTGGAAGGCCTCACCTTGCGCACCAACGAGACCTTCCAGAACAACTACGTGGCCGCGGGTGGGCGCAACGGCGTGTTCAACTTCCCGGCCAATGGGACGCACTCGTGGCCGTACTGGAACGCCCAGCTGGTTGCCATGAAGCCCGACATGTTGCAGGTGCTCAACAGCGGCAACAACTCCGCCTAGGAGCCGCCTGAGGCCCCCGAGTCAGCATCGGCAGCAGCGCCCCGGTCAGCGTTGCTGCCGATGCTTTTCAATTGACGCGGCTAATCCAGCACGGGGCCACGGCGGTCCAGGTGTAAGTATGTGTATGCGGTTGTCAACGCGCACATGACCGACGCGACCAACAGCATCCAGGTGCCATTGACGATCACGCTGATGCCCCCGCCCAGCGCACCACCCACGACGAAGCTGGCGAAAAGTAGAAAGTAGCCGAGCCAGTCCGACGCTTTTCCACCGGCGATGTGGCGTTCGATGCCCTGGCCCATCTTGACCAGCGTGCCGGTCACATAACTCAACGGAACCGACACCTCGCCATTCTTGACGAACGACGTGTTCAATGCGCCAACACCGAAGACCACCAGCATGATTGGCGCGAAATCAAGTTGAGCTTCTTCCCATCCCTCATCGATGACGTCGAGCGCGGTGGCCGCCAGCAGACTGAAGGTAGTCAGCACCGTCGGGCCGTGCGGATGCGCCGCCCAGAAATGCCGCCTGCACACTGAGGCGACCACCACGCCGGCCACGAAGCACAGTATTAGCACCCCCGCTGAGACCGCCAGCACCACATCATGCTGGAAGTACCCCAGCACAGCGCGTTGGGCATTGCCGGTCATGAAGGTCACGAAGTATCCGACGGAGTGCATATATGCGATCGCCCCCAGCACGCCGGCCAGCGCGGCCAGCACCCACGACAACCGCGCCTCACTGTCGAAAATCTCGCCCGCCACACGGACATGCTTTCAGACGCCGCCAGGGCGCGCGGCCGGGGGAACAGGCTAGGCAGCGGTGAGCCGCGCGATGGACCGCAGCGGGATCGGCAGCCACCCAGGCCGGTGCCGCGCCTCGTAGCCGGCCTCGTAGACCGCCTTGTCGAGTTCATACGCTGCCAGCAGCAGCGCCGAATCTCGTGGGTTGATGCCCGATGCGGCGGCGTAGCCGTCGCAGAAGGCGGTGCGGTTGCGCTCGACCCATTCCTTCGCGCGGGCAGCCAGTTGCTTGTCGTCGGCCTGGTCCACCAGCGGCCCGTAGGCGGCGTACTCGAAAGAGCGCAAGACACCGGCGATGTCGCGCAAGGGGGAGTCCGGTGCCCGCCGCTCGTCCACCGGCTGGCCCGGCTCCCCTTCGAAGTCGATCAAGATCCAGCTCTCGGGGGTACGCAGCACCTGTCCCAGATGAAGATCGCCGTGCACCCGCTGAACGGTGATCGACTCGCCCTCGAGCTTCTGGAATCGCTCTTCGATCGTGGCCGCGTATTCCTCGAGTTCGGGCACCAGCGCCACGGTTGACGACAGCCGCGCCAGCACATTGTCCACCGGGAAAGAGGTCTGCGCCGTTCCCATCTCTTCGGCCAGGGTGGCGTGCACGGACGCAACCGCTTCGCCGAGTCGGTAGGACTCTCCGGCAAAGTCGCCACCGACTTCGTAGGCATACAGGTCGCCCTCCGCGAACAAGTCGCGAACGCTGGCGGTTGCCATTGCCCAGCCTTCGGCTGCATTGGCCTCGTATTCGGTCAGCATGCCCAGCGGGCAGGCTTTGTCGGGGTCGGAGGCGGCTATCTCGTAGCTGCCGAGCAATCTGGCCACATGCGGATTGCCGGCGCGGCCCAGCACCCGGTTGAGTTCGATGTCCGGGTTGATGCCGTTGCTGACCCGGCGAAACACCTTGAAGATCGCCTGCCGATCGAAGATCACGCTGGTATTGGATTGCTCGGCGTCCGAGACGTGCGGATAGGCCTGCAAGGGCAACTCGACGTTCGGTTCCTTGACGAAGGCCACTTCGGTGCCGGGCGAATTACGCACGGCTGAGGAGTTGATCAGCGACAGCAGAAACTGCGGCGCGCTGGCGTCGTAGAGGGCATCGAAGCCTGTCCGATCGTCGGCCGCACCGATGGTGGCTACCGTGCTGTACTCGGAAACCGGCGCGGAATCCCACCCGATGATCACCTGGTAGCGCTCCGACGAGCCGTTGGTGTAATCCGCATCGACCAGCACCAGATCAAGATCGTCCCGGAGCGGGACGATTACGCCGGCCTCCGCGGCGGACAGCTCGAGGTTGCGTCCGGCGTACCAACGTTGCTGTGGCAGCCACTCAGACCAAGGCAATTTGGCTGGCAATGTTGGCTGAGTCATTCATTCTCCTCAGAGGCGGACAACTGGAACCAGTAGAACCCGTGGCCCGGCAGTGTCAGCAGGTAGGGCAGATGGCCGATGCGTGGAAATTCCACCTGCCCGGTCAGCTCGACGGGCGTGTAGCCGTTCCAATGCTGCAGGTTCAGTTCGATGGGCTGCGGAAACCGCGACAGGTTGTTGATGCACAGCACTGTGTCGCCATCATCTGCTGGTTGGCGCACGAATGCCAGCACCGACGGGTTCGACCCTCCCAATTCCTCGAACGTGCCGATGGCAAAGGCGTCGTGCCGGCGGCGCACCGACAGCATCATGCGGGTGAAGTTGAGCAGCGACGTCGACGTGTCACGTTGGGCCTCCACGTTCACGGCCTGGTAGCCATAGACCGGGTCCTGGCTGGGCGGCAGGTAAAGCCGACCAGGGTTTGCGGTGGAAAAGCCGGCGTTGCGGTCCGGTGTCCACTGCATCGGAGTGCGCACCCCGTCGCGATCCCCCAACCAGATCACGTCGCCCATACCAATCTCGTCGCCGTAGTAGAGGACGGGCGAGCCGGGCAGCGACAGCAGCAGCGCGGTAAACAGCTCGATCTGGTTGCGGTCGTTGTCCAGCAGTGGTGCGAGCCGGCGACGAATTCCGACATTCGCCTTCATCCGCGGATCCTTGGCGTACTCGGAGTACATGTAGTCGCGTTCTTCGTCGCTGACCATTTCCAGCGTCAACTCGTCGTGGTTGCGAAGGAAGATCCCCCACTGAGCCATGTCCGGGATCTCGGGCGTCTGCCCCATGATCTCCGAGATCGGAAACCGCGACTCCCGGCGGACCGCCATGAAGATGCGCGGCATGAGGGGGAAGTGAAACGCCATGTGGCATTCGTCGCCGCCGGTGCTGGGGTCGCCGAAATACTCCACGACATCGGCCGGCCATTGATTGGCCTCGGCCAGCAGCACCCGGCCCGGAAACTCGTCGTCGACGACTTTGCGGACGCGCTTGAGGAACGCGTGTGTCTCGGGCAAGTTCTCGCAATTGGTGCCCTCGCGCTCGAATAGGTAGGGCACCGCGTCCAGCCGAAACCCGTCAATACCGATGTCGAGCCAGAAGCGAAGAACGTCGATCATCGCTTCCTGCACGGCAGGGTTGTCGTAGTTCAGGTCCGGCTGGTGGGAGAAGAACCGGTGCCAGTAGAACTGGCGGCGGACCGGATCGAATGTCCAGTTCGACTCTTCGGTGTCGACGAAGATGATGCGGGCATCGGTGTACTTCTCACTGGTGTCGCTCCATACGTAGTAGTCGCCGTACGGCCCGTCGGGATCGTGGCGCGATTCCTGAAACCACGGGTGCGACTCAGATGTGTGGTTCATCACCAGGTCGGTGATGACGCGAATGCCTCGCTGGTGAGCGGCGTCGAGCAGCGCGACGAAATCGTCGACGGTGCCGAATTCGGGGAGCACCTTGTAGAAGTCCCGGATGTCATAGCCGCCGTCACGCAGTGGGGAGTCGTAGAACGGCGGCAGCCAGATGCAGTCGATCCCGAGCCACTGCAGGTAGTCCAGGCGGTCAGTGAGTCCACGCAGATCACCCTGCCCGTCCGCGTTGGCATCACAGAACGCCCGCACCAAGACCTCGTAAAAAACCGCATGTTTGAACCACGTGGGGTCGGCGGGCAGCGCGGCGGCATTGTCGAAATCCTCGGCATCTGGATGCTCGACCACGCCACCCTCGACGTGACTGCCCTCCGCGGGATGGTGCTCGACAGCGTCTTTTGCGTCGTTCATCAATTCCACGATGCCACGTGTACTCGAGGCGGGACTTCTGGAATCACGCGGGCAAACTTGCCTGGCGGCAACCGAATTAGCGAGCCGCCAGGCAATAGCCACGCGGGTGTCAGGCCGGAGGTCCTTCCGCCAGCGGCACGTTCGCGGTACGGTCGCCGCCCCCGTTAGCGCGCAGGTGCACGGCGATGGTGTCCCCGGGGTGATGGGGGACGAGCACATCCGTCATCGCGGTGGCCCCGTTGATCGGGACGTTGTCGACACCGGTGATGATGTCGCCAGGCGAAATCCCGGCGGCCGCGGCGGGACCGGCGGCGACCACACGTTCGACCCTCGCGCCGTTGCCACCGTTGTCCATTACGCCCAGGCCAAGGAAGGCCGTCGGCCCGATGTGCACCGTGTTCGACCCGGCACCCGATCGGATCTGCCCGGCGACCCCCATCGCCGTACCGATGGGAATGGCGAAGCCCTGCCCTTTGGACATCTTGTAACTGTCAGTGGCGGCGGTGTTCATGCCGATCACCTGCCCGCCGTTGTTGACCATCGGACCGCCCGAGTCGCCGGGCCTGATCGGGGCGTCGGCCTGGATCAACCCTCCGAGCGTCTCGTCGGCGCCGGTCAGGGTGTCAGTGGCGGAGACGGTCTGGTTGAGTGCGACGACCTTGCCGGCTACCCCGCTGGGTGTTCCGCCCTGGCCACCGGCGTTGCCCAGCGCGACGATGGGGTCACCGACCGCGACCCCGCCACCGATTGCGGCACTGGGCAGCCCACCGCCGCCGCGAAGCTGCAGGACCGCGACATCGGCAGCCCGGCTGTAGCCGACCACATCAACGGCGTAAGTCTGGCCGTTGCCGACGGCGAACGCGCTGATATCGGTAGCGCCCGAGATCACGTGGTTATTGGTCAGCACGACACCGCCCGGATCGATCACGATGCCGGTTCCGGCCCCGACCGCGTTGTTGTAGCCGAATTTGGTGCTGATGTCGACCACCTGCGGCCCGACCTGACCGACGATGGCCGAGGGATCGAGCGGTATGGGGGGCCGGTCGCTGAACCGGTCGAGCGCCAGGGTGGACGGCCCGGGCGTTGTGGCGGCCGCCGGCACCGTAGCCAGGCCCAAGCCCAGTCCGACCACAGCCAGCACGCTGACTAACCATGACCACCAGACTGAGCGGTGGTGCCATTTGCTCATCCCGTTACCTCCTGCATCGCGGTGAGAACCAGAATCGGCCCAGGCTCCGGGTCTGGGCGGCATGATTTAATCCGTATAACCGTAATGCAGGTAGCTATGCGGGACATTCCGAACTCCCCGGATCCCTGCCGACCCCTGATTGCGGTCAATCTCCCGGCGTCGGCGTAATGGGATAAGCGAGATGGCGGCTGACATCACCAACCATGTCGATCAATGTCAGGTCGCGGTAGGAAAACCGCCACCGACCGCCCACGCGTTCGAAGCGGTCGTGGTAGCGACCGGTGACGATCGTCTGTAGCGGAGACTCGTCGGTCTGCTGCAGCACCGTGTAGTAGCTGCGGCAACTCGCAGTGCCTGCTTCCTCGTCGACCTCGATGATCGGATTGGTGGTCACGTGCTTGGTTCGGGGTGTCCCATCGGCGTGCAGCACGATCAGCGACTTCCAGATCCGCAGCAGCCGGGCGGCATCGATTGTCTCGTCGGCGCCGACCCGGACGCGGGCGTGCCCGAAGAGCTCAGCCGCCCCGTCCAGGTCGCCGGTGTCGATGCATTCGGCGTAGCGATAGAGGAGGTTGGTGATCTGCGTCTCCGCCAGCATGCGGTTAACCTAGCCCGGCGAGCCCCAAACTTCCGAGCGGACCGGGCCTGCGCGGCCCCTAAGCTGACATGGTGGGCGAATTCGACCCGAAGGTCAGATTCACACAGTCCCCGGTAGCCCGACTGGCCACGGTCACGCCCGATGGCATACCGCACCTGGTGCCGGTGGTGTTCGCCGTCGACGGCGACCCCGAGGGCGACCGTGACGTCGTCTACACCGCGGTCGACGCAAAACCGAAAACAACGCAACGGCTGCGCCGTTTAGCCAACATCGAAAGCAATCCACAGGTCAGCCTGCTCGTCGACCACTACGCCGATGATTGGACACAGCTGTGGTGGGTCCGCGCCGATGGTGTCGCCGCGATTCATTCCGGCGGCGAGCCGATGCACGCCGGGTATCGGCTGCTGCGCGCCAAATACCCTCAGTATCAATCTGTTCCGCTGATCGGTCCGGTCATCACGGTCACGGTGCGCAGGTGGACCAGCTGGCACGCCTGACCCGACAGGAGTCGATGCGGGCAAGCCGGTACTCAGTGGTTGGGCCAGCCTCCCAAGCCCACGTGGCTGAGGTCGACGCGATTGTGGCTGGCTGGTGGCCTTGTGTTGGGCGGCAGTTGGGGGAAAAGTTGCTTACTGCGCCCTGTGGGCTGGGACACACTCCGCGAAACGGGTGAGTACACGCCCCGCACGCGGGAGCGACCCCGGCGCGCGGGACGAGCGAAGCGAACCAGCAGAACTGGAGGAAAGTAATGGCGGAAAAGGCGAACGCTTCCCAGGGCGCGGGAGCCGCTCCCACCGCGAACAGTCCAGGCGATGTGCGCAATGTGGCTCTGGTGGGACCCTCGGGAGGCGGCAAGACCACTCTGGTTGAGGCCCTGCTGGTGGCGTCGGGGGTGTTGTCCCGAGCGGGCTCGGTGGTAGACGGCACCACAGTGTGCGACTACGACGACGCAGAGATCCGGCAACAGCGGTCGGTGGGCGTTGCGGTGGCGTCACTGTCGCACGATGGCATCAAGGTCAACCTGGTCGACACACCGGGGTACGCCGATTTCGTGGGTGAGCTGCGGGCCGGGCTGCGAGCCGCGGATTGCGCGCTGTTCGTGATCGCGGCAAACGAGGGCGTGGACGAGCCGACCAAGTCTCTCTGGCAGGAGTGCAGCCAGGTCGGCATGCCCCGCGCCGTGGTGATCACCAAGCTCGACCACGCCAGGGCGAACTACCAAGAGGCACTGACCGCAGCACAAAACGCGTTCGGGGACAAGGTATTACCGCTGTACCTGCCGACCGGCCTGCCGAGCTGCACGGGTCTGATCGGATTGTTGTCGCAGACGTTTTACAAGTACGACGGCGGTCAGCGGACAACGCAACCGCCGGACTCGTCGGACGCCGATCGGATCGAGGAGGCACGCGGCACCCTCATCGAGGGAATCATTGAGGAGTCCGAGGACGAGTCCTTGATGGAGCGCTATCTCGGCGGCGAGACGATCGACGAGTCGGTCCTTATCGAGGATTTGGAGCGAGCCGTTGCCCGGGGTTCTTTCTTCCCGGTCATCCCCGTGTGCAGTGGCACCGGCATCGGCACCCTGGAATTACTGGAGATTGCCACCCGCGGATTCCCGTCCCCGATGGAACATCCACTACCGGAGGTCTTTACGCCGCTGGGCGCCCCTCATGCCGAGCTGGCCTGTGACGCTGATGCGCCGTTGCTGGCAGAGGTGGTGAAGACGACGTCAGACCCCTACGTCGGCAGGGTCAGTCTGGTCCGGGTGTTCTCTGGGACCATCAGGCCCGACGCGACGGTTCACGTGTCGGGCCATTTTGCGTCGTTCTTCGGCGAGTCCAACGGGAATGGGAACACCCATCCCGACCATGACGAAGACGAACGCATCGGAGTTCTGTCGTTCCCCCTCGGCAAGCAGCAGCGCACCGCGCCTGCCGTCGTGGCGGGCGACATCTGCGCGATCGGCAAGCTGAGCCGGGCCGAAACCGGCGACACGCTCTCGGAGAAGTCCGAGCCTCTCGTGTTGAAACCCTGGACGATGCCCGAGCCACTGTTGCCGGTCGCCATTCAGGCGCATGCCAAAACCGACGAAGACAAGCTGTCGGTCGGGCTGGGACGGTTGGCCGCCGAAGACCCGACATTGCGCATCGAGCAGAACCAGGAAACACACCAGATCGTGCTCTGGTGCATGGGTGAGGCTCATGCCGGTGTTGTGTTGGACGCGCTGGCCAATCGGTACGGCGTCACGGTGGACACGGTGGGACTCCGCGTGCCGCTACGAGAAACCTTCGGCGGCAAGGCAAAAGGCCATGGTCGCCACGTCAAGCAGTCCGGCGGGCACGGCCAGTATGCGGTGTGCGATATCGAAGTGGAACCGTTGCCCGAGGGCTCCGGATTCGAGTTCGTCGACAAAGTGGTCGGCGGATCGGTGCCGCGGCAATTCATCCCGAGCGTGGAAAAGGGTGTGCGCGCGCAGATGGAAAAGGGTGTGCACGCCGGTTACCCGGTGGTCGACATCCGGGTCACCCTGCTCGACGGCAAGGCGCACAGCGTGGACTCTTCGGACTTCGCGTTCCAGATGGCGGGCGCACTGGGGCTGCGCGAGGCCGCGGCCGCCACGAAAGTGACTCTGCTCGAGCCGATCGACGAGATCTCGGTGCTAGTACCTGACGATTTCGTCGGTGCGGTGATGGGTGACTTGTCGGGCCGTCGCGGCCGAGTGCTGGGTACCGATACCGCAGGCCACGAACGCACAGTGGTGAGGGCCGAGATACCGCAGGTTGAGCTGACGCGATATGCAATCGACTTGCGCTCACTGGCACATGGGGCCGCGTCGTTCACTCGTTTGTTTGTCCGCTACGAACCCATGCCGGAATCCGCGGCCGCCAAGGTGAAGACTTCTGCCTGATCTTCATGTCGACGATCAACGGGCTTCCGGCCCACATCCTGCTCAACCATTTCGTCGTCGTGCTGGCTCCGTTGACGGCGATCCTGGCGATCCTCTGCGCGCTGTGGCCCGCGGCGCGACGACGGCTGATCTGGCTGGTTCTGCTGGTGTCCGTGGTCACCCTCGTCTTGACCCCGCTGACCACCAACTCGGGTGGGTGGTTGCGCGACAAGCTCGGTCCGTCGCCCGCGATCAAGAGCCATCAGGAACTCGGCGAAACACTGATATACATGGTGGCGGCGCTAGTGGCCACCATCATCGTGCTGGCCGCCGTGCACATCCGCCAAGCGCGCGGCCACACGGTGAAACTCAGTCTGCACGCCGTGGTGGGGTTACTGGTAATCGCCGCCGCGGTGGCGACACTGGTCCAGAGCTATCGTGTCGGCGAATCGGGTGCGCGGGCCGCTTGGGGAACCGTCGCGTCGGCTCAGACCTTCCGGCCGAACTGTTCCGCCACCGCGCGGCGGTCGAGCGAGCCTTTCGCGGTATGCGGCAGTTCGCCCGCCACCTGAAACTCCGCGGGAATCTCGAACGGCGCCAAGCGATCCTGGCAGAACTCGGCGAGTTCCTCCGGCGTCGGCGAGGCAGACTCCCGGGGAACAATCACCGCGGCCACCTTCTCCCCGTACATCTTGTCTGGAACGCCGAACACGGCCACTTCCAGAACGTTGGGATGGCTGGCCAGTACGCCCTCGACACGCTCCGGCGAGATCTTCTCGCCGCCGCGGTTGATGAGTTCCTTGATCCGGCCACGGATGGTCAAGTCGCCTGCCGCCGAGAGTGATCCGAGATCGCCGGTGCGCAGCCATCCGTCGGTGAAGTTGGCGGCGGTTATCGCCGGATCGCCGAGGTAGCCGCGCACCACTGTAGGGCCATGCAGCCAAACTTCCCCGACGGCCTCGGCAGGCACGGGCCGGCCGTCGGACCCGCTGATCCGGATTTCGGGTCCGGACGACCGACCGACGAGACCCGTTGTTGCCGCCGGGTTTTCGATTTGGTCGATGCTCGTGGTGGCGACCTGGTGGGTGGCCTCGGTCATACCGAAAGCGCACACCACCGGTGCAGAGAACTCCTCTTGCAGCGCCTGCGCCGTTTCCGGCGTGAGCGGTGCGCTGCAGCTGCGGATGAAGCGCAGTGCGGCTCTTTTGTTTCTGGACCGATCGGCCTCGGCGCGTTCGAACAGGATCTGGTGAATCGTAGGGACCGCGGTGTACCAAGTGGCCTGGACCGCGTCGATGTCGTCCCAGAATGTGTGTGCCGAGAACCGCCCGCGCGCGGGCAGCAGCACCGTCCCTCCGGATGCCAGGGTCGACAGCAGGGCGGCGAGCAGCCCGTGACCGTGGTACAGCGGCATCACCGCGACCGTCGCATCCTGTGGGCCGAGCCGGTACCCGGCGATGATGGCCCGCACCGAGCTGACGATGTTCCCGCGAGTCCAAGGGACCATCTTCGGGATGCCTGTGGTTCCGCCGGTGAACATGATCATGGCGTCGTCGTCGCGGAGCCCCTCGGGCGTCGAGACGGCGCGATTCGGCGCCGTGGCAGCGTCCAGGGTGACCTCCACAATGCCTTCATGGGCGGTCACCGCGATCGGCCACCACCGCAGCGCGGGTTCTCCCTTGTCGCCGGCGGCCTGAACGTCAGGGCCGTCGATGAGCACCACCCGCGCGCCGGCGGCCTCGCTTCGGACGCGCTGCTCGCTCACGGGCAAGGCCGGGTCCAACGGGACCACGACCAGGTCCGTTCGCGACGCCGCTAACAAGCCGACGACGAATTCGGCGTTGCTGACTGCTCGCAGCGCGACCCGGTCGCCCGACCGCAAGCCACCTCGCTTCAGCCGCCGGGCCAGGTCGTCGACCAATCGCGTCAGGTTGCGGTAGCTGATCGGTATCCGGTCGGCGGTGACCACGAGCGCCGGCGCGTCCGGCCACCGGGATGCCGCCGCCTCGACCAGATCGGCGATGCGCGGGCTCGCGGATTCATCGGACAACTTGGCGGCGAGCTGTTCAGCCACAATCTCGTGGCTGGGGATCGACTCGGACATCATCGCCACGCTCCTCCTTCCGCTTTCTCGGATATGCGAAAAGCACGTACTCGCACCATGCCGAGCCGGCTCCCCGTTCGTCCAATACCCATCCGCGCACAATCGATAATCGATAACTATTGAACTGGCATCACCTGTGCTGAGCAGCGGTCGATAAACAGCATGAATCGCTGCATAGTGGCTCGGTCTTGGACACCCACGGGCTCCCGGACCACAGTGGTGACAAGACATTACCGAGGTAGAGGAGCCGCACCGTGACCACCGTTTCGGCATCTCCCAGCAAAGCGCCGGAGTCGGCGACCTTGACCGACGGCTTCCACCTCGTCGTGGATGCCCTCAAGGCCAACGACATCGACACCATCTACGGGGTCGTGGGCATCCCGATCACCGACCTCGCCCGCGTCGCGCAGGCGTCTGGAATTCGCTACATCGGTTTCCGGCAGGAGACGTCGGCCGGAAATGCCGCCGCGGCTGCCGGGTTCCTCACCCGTCGCCCGGGCGTGTGCCTGACGGTATCCGCGCCCGGTTTCCTCAACGGGCTGGCCGCGCTGGCGAACGCCACCACGAATTGCTTTCCGATGATCCAGATCTCGGGTTCGAGCAATCGAGCGGTGGTGGATTTGCAGCGGGGGGACTATGGCGAGCTTGACCAGCTCAACGCCGCAAGGCCTTTCGTGAAGGCGGCATACCGAATCGGCCGTATCGAGGACATCGGCCGCGGCGTCGCGCGCGCGATTCGCACCGCGATCTCCGGGCGCCCGGGCGGTGTCTACCTCGACATTCCAGGCGACATTCTGGGCCAAGCCATGGAAGCTTCCGCCGCGGCGGACACGATCTGGCGAGTTGTCGATCCCGCTCCTCGCCAGCTGCCGGCGCCGGAGGCGGTCGATCGTGCCCTCGGCGTGCTCGCGCAGGCGCAGCGACCGCTGATCGTGCTTGGCAAGGGCGCGGCGTATGCGCAGGCGGACAACGTGATTCGGGAATTTGTGGAGACCACCGGAATTCCGTTCCTGCCGATGTCTATGGCCAAGGGACTGCTGCCGGACTCGCACCCGCAGTCCGCTGCGGCCGCGCGCTCGCTGGCGGTCGCCCGTGCGGACGCGGTCTTGCTGGTCGGCGCCCGTCTCAACTGGCTACTTGGCCACGGAGACTCGCCCCAATGGTCCGCCGATGCCAAGTTCGTGCAAGTCGATATCGCGGCATCGGAGTTCGACAGCAACCAGCCGATCGCGGCACCGCTGGCCGGCGACATCGGCTCAGTGATGTCGGCGCTGCGCGACGGCCTGGCCGTTCATCCGATTTCGGTTCCCGCTGAATGGACCAACGAGATAGCCGATCGCAAAGCACGCAATGACGCGAAGATGCACCAGCGCCTGGCCGAAGACCCACACCCGATGCGGTTTTACAACGCACTCGGCGCCATTCGCTCCGTGCTGCACGAAAACCCGGACGTGTATGTGGTCAACGAGGGAGCCAATGCGCTCGACCTGGCCCGCAACGTCATCGATATGGAGGTGCCGCGACACCGGCTCGACACCGGAACCTGGGGCGTGATGGGTATCGGCATGGGCTACGCCATCGCTGCTGCGGTCGAAACCGGCAAGCCCGTCGTGGCGATCGAGGGCGACAGCGCTTTTGGTTTTTCCGGCATGGAAATCGAAACCATCTGCCGGTATCGGCTGCCGGTGACAGTCGTCATCCTCAACAATGGCGGCGTCTACCGCGGCAACGAAGCACCAACCGGGAACGACCCGGCGCCCACCGTGCTGAACGCGGGTGCGCGTCACGAGTTGATCGCAGAGGCATTTGGCGGCAAGGGATATCACGTCACCACACCGTCGGAGCTGCGGTCGGCGCTCACCCAAGCACTCGCATCGAACGGCCCGTCGATCATCGACTGCGAACTCGACCCGGCGGCGGGGGTGGAAAGCGGTCATCTGGCGAGTCTCAACCCGACCAGCGCAGCCGCACCGCCACCTTCTGCGGTCAGCGCCGACGCGTGATTCCCAGTAGCTGAGTGTTGAAGAACTCGTCCAGCGCCAGCTGATGCGCGGATGCGGTGAGCGCGCGGGCAACTGGTGATCCCGGACCCGCAGAGTTGGTGGCCAAAGCAATCTCGGCTTTCAGCACCGGATCGACCATTTCAACGGCACGAATCTCTGCGCCTAGCGGCGACGTCCACAGCCACGTGTGTGGAACGATGCACGCCCAATTGCCACCGGCGACTTGCGCGAATAACGATGCGACAGAATCTGTCTCAACTTGCGGGGTCACCGTGATGCCGTGGCCGGCGAAGGCTTCGTCAATGATCTGGCGGTCCCGCATGTCGGCCGTGAGCAACGCCAACGGCAACTGCGCGGCTTCCGGCCACGTCAGCGTCGATACGCCGGAGGGCAACATGTCCGCCGATGACAGCAGTACGAAGCGCTCCTCATACAGCGGCACCAGGTCCACGTCGTGGGCGTCTTCGGATGCGGAGTGCACGATGGCGGCGTCGAGCTCGAACTCGCGCAGCCGTCGGTACAACTCGGTGGAAGCCAGCCGGGAATTGATCTGCACCTGCACCAACGGGTGTGCCGAGCAGAAAGCCGAGAGCACCAGCGACGCCGTCGTCGAGGCAGTTGGAACGGTGCCCAGCCGAAGCGTTCCGGTGATCCCGGACCGCACAGCGTGCACCTCGGCCTTGAACGCATCGTGTTCGGCAAGAATCCGCTTGGCCCACACGACCAACCGCTCACCTTCGGGCGTGAGGCCCTCAAAGCTGTGTCCGCGGTTGATCAGGGTGACGTTCAGCTCGCGTTCCAGCTTGGCGATCGCGGCGGACAGTGCGGGTTGCGACACATAGCACTTCTCGGCGGCCCGGGCGAAGTGGCGCTCCTGAGCGACCGCGACAAAGTACTCCAGTTGACGGAAGAGCACCCGTACCTCCTCGGCCTTCGGGCACCGCTATCGCTGAGGCTAACGCGTCGCTAGCAAACCAGCCAATCCAGTGTCTCGGACAGATTTCGCACGTCCACCCCGATGGCGCGGCATTCTTCGATGCCCCGCTCGTACAAGCCGGACACCGCGTCGGAAACAAGGACGACGCGGAAGTCCCGTTCGGATGCCTGGTAGATCGACGTCCGAGGACAGTTCGGGAAGTTGCACCCTGCGAAAACCAGTGTGGTGATCCCGCTTTCGCGCAGATGTCGATCAAGATTGGTGTCGTAGAACGCACCCCACCTTGGTTTGTACATCACGTCTTCAGCGGTTCCGATTCGCTGGAAGCCACCGGCCAACAGCAATTCGTGGTCCAGTTCAACAACATTGGGCAATAGTTCGACGGCAATCTGTGAACCGGTACTGCCAGGTACGGCAATTCGTGCACCCCGCTCTATCGATTGGCGCCGCACCAGGTCCACGTTCGATCCGTCCGGCTGGTACAGCCGCACGACATGCACGATCGGAAGGCCGCGTTCGCGGAACGCTGTCGCCAGCTTGGCCATTGCCGGGATAGCCGCACGTGTGCCGCCAACCGGCATCGGAGCGTCATCGCCGGGGATATCCAGGAAATCCCGCTGCACATCGATCAGCACCAGCGCGGCCGAGCGTGCCAATGGACGCGTGTAGCGATCGTTTGCGGTCATGCCCGCTCCCTCGCCGACTGCCCTTGTGACGGGATCGAACTCAACAGGTAATCGGATCGTTATTCGTGACGGCCCACCGGGGACGCCATTGTTTGCTAAAACCCGTAATGGGTAGACAGCCAGTAGGATACCGTTGTGTTGATAACACCATCTCGGAGGGTGGACGCCATGCGTCGTGCGGTTCGTTATCTATTCGTTATGGTAGCGATCACGGGCATGGGCGTGCTGGGGAGCGGAGCCCGCACTGTGGCCGCCGTGCCGCTGCCCGAACCGATTCCCGGAGTTGCCGCGGTTTTGCCGGCTGACGGCGCGGTGGTGGGTGTGGCGCACCCGGTCGTGGTGACGTTCACTGCGCCCGTCACCGATCGCGTTGCCGCCGAACGGACCATCCACGTCACGTCGCCGAGCAATATGCCAGGACATTTCAAGTGGGTCGAGAACAATGTCGTGCAGTGGGTTCCTAACCACTACTGGCCCGCCCACAGCCACGTCTCGGTGGGGGTGCAGGCCCTGACGGGGGGCTTTGACACCGGTGACGCATTCCTCGGCGTCGCCAGCCTTTCCGAGCACACGTTCACGGTCAGCAGAAACGGAGAAGTGCTCCGCACCATGCCGGCGTCAATGGGTAAGCCTTCGCGCCCGACACCGATCGGCAACTTCACCGCCCTGGAAAAGGATCGCACTGTGGTGATGGACTCGCGGACCATCGGCATCCCGCTGAGTTCCCCCGAGGGATACAAGATCGTCGCTTCGTACGCGGTTCGTATCACCTCGAGTGGTGTTTACGTGCACTCGGCCCCATGGTCGGTTGACTCCCAGGGTCACGCCAACGTCAGCCACGGATGCATCAACCTGAGCCCGGACAACGCCGCGTGGTACTTCAATAACGTGAGTGTCGGCGACCCCGTTGACGTCGTGGCCTAGCAGCCGCCGCGCATCCGCAGTAGCAAATTCCTGACACTGCCGAGATCGGCCGCTCCGTGATTAAGTCGCAGTGTGACAACGGTCACAACAGTTGAACGGAAGACTGGCCCAGGGCAGTGAGTTCTCGGTAGACGAGTGATTTGACCGAGAGGCTGGCCATGACCGGTGATGCTAAGCGCGAAAGCAACACCCTTGCAGATCAAAGCGGCGACCAACGGGAACGGGTCGCCCAACGCATCGACCAGTTGTACTGCGACGACCAGCAGTTCCGGAACGCAAAGCCAGATCTTCCACTTCAGACGGCAGCACGCCAACCGGGTCTGCGGCTCCCGCAAATCCTGCAGATGTTTGTGGACGGCTACGCAGATCGGCATGCACTGGGGTGGCGCGCCCGCCAGTTAACGACCGATCCCACCACCGGCCGCAACACCGCACAATTGCTGCCCCGTTTCGACACCATCAGCTACCGCGATCTGTGGGCCAACGTGCGTGCGGTGGCAGCGGCGTGGCGGCACGATGAGGCCAATCCGGTGGCGCCCGGCGACTTCGTGGCCACTGTGGGATTCGGCAGCCCCGAGTATCTGACGCTCGATCTGGTGTGCGGCTACCTCGGCTTGGTGGCGGTGCCGTTGCAGCAGAGCGCTGCGGCGTCTCAATTGCAGCCGATCATCGCTGAGGTCGAGCCACGGGTAATCGCCGCTGGCGCAGGATATCTCGACCTCGCTGTTGAAGCGGCTCTAGGCAGCATGTCGCTGCAGCGAGTGGTCGTCTTCGACTATCAGCCCGAGGTCGACGACCAACGGGAGAATCTGGAACGCGCGCGGGCGAGCCTGGCAGCCGCAGGCATGGCGGTGACGATCGAAACCTTCGATGAGCTGGTCGCGCGCGGACGCACATTGCCGCCCGAGCCGATGTATACCGGCGAAACCGATGAGCGACTGGCCATGATCCTCTACACCTCCGGCAGTACCGGATTGCCCAAGGGCGCAATGTACACCGAGCGGATGGTCGCCAGACTATGGACCAACGAGCTGCTGCCCGACTTCGCCGACGTACCGGTATTCAACGTGAACTTCATGCCGCTCAACCATGTCGGTGGGCGGATCCCGCTGTCTTCGGCATTCCAGGCGGGCGGTACCAGTTACTTCGTGCCGGAAAGCGACCTGTCCACCCTGTTCGAGGACTGGAACCTGGTGCGCCCCACCGAGATGGGTATGGTGCCCCGGGTGGCGGAGATGCTCTACCAGCGGTACCAAAGCGCCGTTGATCGAATCATCGCTGAGGGCGGCGAAGCCGAGTCCGCTGAGGCGGATGCGCGAGCCGAGCTGCGGGAGCAGGTCCTTGCTGGACGCATCGTCACCGCCTTCTGTGGCACCGCGCCACTGGCGACCGAGATGAGGGGTTTCATCGAGACGTGCTTGGACGTGCACGTGCTCGACGGTTACGGCTTGACCGAGGTCGGAATGGTGACCAAGGACGGCCTGATCACCCGGCCTCCGGTTCTGGACTACAAGCTCGTTGACGTTCCCGAGCTGGGCTATTTCCTCACCGATAAGCCTTATCCGCGGGGCGAGCTGCTGGTGAAGTCGCTGAGCGCCACACCCGGGTACTTCAAACGACCCGATGTCACTGCCAGCGCCTTTGATCCCGACGGCTACTACCGCACCGGTGATGTGATGGCCGAGCTCGGTCCCGATCACGTCAAATACCTTGACCGGCGCAACAACGTGCTGAAGTTGGCTCAAGGCGAGTTCGTTGCCGTCGCACGTCTGGAGGCCGTGTTTGCCAGTGCGGCTCTGGTCCGACAGATCTTCCTCTACGGCAATAGCGAACGCACCTATCTGCTGGCCGTCGTCGTACCGACCGAAGATGCAATAGACAAGTTCGACCACGACGCCGACGGACTCAAGGCAGCCCTGAGCGAATCATTGCGTCAGACAGCGAAACTCGCCGAGCGACAGTCCTACGAGGTGCCGGCCGATTTGCTGATCGAGACCGAGCCGTTCACCGCAGATAACGGCCTGCTATCGAGCGTTGGCAAACTGTTGCGACCCAAGCTCAAGGAACACTACGGCGCACGACTTGAAGCGTTATACGCCGAGCTGGGCGCCACTCGGTCCGCGGAGTTGCGCACGCTGCGTGAGGGCGCGGCAAACCGGCCGGTCATCGACACGCTGACGCGCGCCGCAGAATCGTTGCTGGGCTTGGCCGGTGGCCCGCCGCGACCGGATGCCCAGTTCAGTGAGCTCGGTGGTGACTCGCTGTCCGCATTGACCTTCTCCAATCTGCTGCGCGACATCTTCGACGTGGAAGTACCGGTGGGGCAGATCATCAGTCCGGCATCGGATTTGCGCCAGATCGCGAAATATATTGAGGTCGAACGTGAATCCGGCTCCAAGCGGCCCACGTTTGCAACTGTGCACGGGCGCGGTGCAACAGAGGTTCGCGCCGCCGACCTCACACTCGACAAGTTCATCGACGCCGAAACCTTGAGCGAAGCGCCGGCGCTGCCGCGAGCAACTTCTGAACCACGAACCGTCCTTCTCACCGGCGCTAACGGCTACCTTGGGCGCTTCCTCGCCCTGGACTGGCTGGATCGGCTTGCGGAAACTGGAGGGAAGCTCATCGCCATCGTCCGCGGCACCGACGCCGTGGCGGCCGCAAAGCGGCTGGAGGCCGTTTTCGACAGCGGGGATGCGCAGTTGCTCGAGAGGTTCCGCGCCCTGGCCGCGGAGCACCTCGAGGTCGTCGTCGGCGATATCGGCGAGCCGAATCTGGGTCTGGACCAAGCAACTTGGGAAAGGCTTGCCGAAGGCGTGGACCTGATTGTGCACCCGGCGGCCCTTGTCAACCACGTCCTGCCCTACGACCAATTGTTCGGCCCCAACGTCGTGGGCACCGCCGAGCTGATCCACCTGGCGATCACGACCCGCATCAAGCCGGTCGTCTATATGTCGACCGTCTCGGTGGCTATGTCCGTCGATCCTGCCAAGTTCGCCGAAGACGGCGACATCCGCACAGTCAGCGCGGTGCGTCCTGTCGACGACAGCTACGCCAACGGGTACGGGAACAGCAAGTGGGCCGGCGAGGTGTTGCTGCGCGAAGCACACGACCTGTGCGGGCTGCCGGTCGCGGTTTTCCGATCGGACCTGATCCTCGCTCACAGCCACTATGCGGGACAGCTGAATGTGCCAGATATGTTCACCAGGTTGATATTTAGCCTGCAGGTAACCGGGATTGCACCGTTTTCCTTCTACCAAACCGATGCCCAGGGGAACCGAGCGGTCGCGCACTATGACGGTCTGCCCGCCGACTTCGTGGCCGAGTCCGTCACGATCCTCGGTGAGCAGATGGCAGCTTGGGAAGGTTCTGCGAATTACCGGTCCTTCAACGTGATGAACCCGCACGACGACGGTATTTCCCTCGACGTGTTTGTGGACTGGTTGATCGCCGCCGGCCACGACATCCAGCGCATCGACGACCATGACGACTGGCTCGGACGCTTCGAAACCGCTCTTCGGGCCCTGCCGGACAAGCAGCGTCAACACTCGGTACTTCCCTTACTCGATGCCTACCGGAAACCAGAGGTACCACTGCGCGGGGCGCCGGCTCCGACGGATATGTTCCGCGAGGCTGTGCAAGCGGTCAAAATCGGTGCAGAGAAAGACATTCCGCACCTATCGGCGGCACTGATCGACAAATACGTCTCGGATCTGAAGTTGCTGGGTCTGATTTAGCCAGTTACATCAGCTAGGCAACCCGCTCTTGATCGCGGCGTCTTGCTTGCGGCCGATATCCTTTGCAACGTCTGGAGCGATCGGTTCGTTTGGCGCGCCGTCGAATTCCATGCTGACGAGCGCCTTGCCCTCGGTGAACAACAGCACAGTCACCGCCTGGGAATTGTCTGGCGAATTACCCGTAATAATTACGCCATTGGAGCCGACATCGGCGGGCTGCCAGATGCCGGTGACCTTCGACCCGTAGTTACCCTTGGTGTTCTCCAGTCCAGCCGCGGCCGTCGCGGCGTCAGCGACAATCAAGATGGCGTCCCCGATACGCCGGCTGTTGTCAGAGTTGGCGAAAAGTTGCTGGACACCGGGCGCACCATTGGGATTCAGCACGGGTGGTTGCGGAGCAGTGAAATCCCCGATATCGCTCGGCTCGATCAGCAACGCGCTGTAATCCGTAGGTTGTGCCGACGGAGCCGCCGTACCCGAAGCGGCCGAACTCACGGATGCCGAAGACGACGGTGACGAGGCATTGTTGCCAGTGCCACAGCCGGTGGTGACGGCGCCGACCACGAGGGTGGCGAGCGCCCAGCCGGCGACAGTTACCCGGGCAATCTCCATGGGCACCCCTTCCACGTCAGTGCCAGCGTCGATGCGCACATCAGTTACCTCGCGGCGCTTGACGCTACTGCGAAATGCTGCTGGGAACAAGGCAAGTGTTCTGAACATGGCTGCTGCTCGGCGCCAGGGTTCGCGGCCTATGCTGGCGTGGGTCAAGGCACAAGGTTCGATTCGCGGGCTAAGGAGATCGAGATGACGGCTGCGACGGCGCGCGCGGTACGGTTCGACGGTTACGGGGGCCGTGATGTGTTGTATGTGGCGGATATCGATATGCCGTCGCCCGGGCCGGGTGAGGTGGTGGTCGAAGTTCGGGCCGCGGGGATCAACCCCGGTGAGGCCGGCATCCGGGTCGGGGCGATGCACGAGATGTTCCCGGCCACGTTTCCGTCCGGCGAGGGCAGCGACCTTGCCGGGGTCGTGACCGCGGTAGCACCCGGGGTCACCGAGTTCGCGGTCGGCGACGAGGTGCTGGGTTTCAGTTTCCGGCGATCCAGCCATGCCACCCACACCGCCGTCCCCGTGAATCAACTGATCCGCAAACCTCCCCAATTGAGTTGGGAGGTAGCGGGTTCGCTGTACGTGGTGGGTGTGACAGCGTATGCCGCCGTCCGAGCGGTCGCGCCCCAACCGGGAGAAACGGTTGCCGTTTCGGCGGCTGCGGGTGGAGTCGGCAGCCTTGTCGTGCAACTGCTTGTCCTGCGCGAGGCACAGGTGCTTGGCATCGCAGGGAACCCCAACGCCGACTGGCTGCGCGCGCATGGCGTCATCCCGATCGCCTATGGGGACGGGCTGGCCGACCGGCTGCGAGAGGCGGCCCCGAACGGAATCGATGCATTCATCGACTTGTTCGGACCGGACTACGTCCAACTCGCCGTTGATCTCGGTGTGGCGCCCGAGCGGATCGATACCATCATCTCGTTTCAGAAGGCGGGCGAAGTCGGCGCCAAGACCGAGGGCAGCGCGGAGGCTTCGACACCACAAGTGCTCGCCGAAATCGCCAACCTGGTCGTTACCGGCGCGCTTGAATTCGACATCGCCGCTACGTATCCGCTTGACCGGGTCGCTGACGCCTTCGAGGAGCTCGAGCAGCGGCACACCCACGGCAAAATCGTTCTGCTGCCGAACGGTTCGCCGTAGTCGCCCGATCTGGTCAGGCCGTGGCGGCCTCAACGATCTTGATGACGACCAACACGACGGCCATGACCAGGTAGCCACGCAGGGTGAACAGCCCCGCCCGACGGATAGGCGACATGGTTGGGCGGGCAAGGAAAGCGAGGTTGGGAGTCTGCCAGTTCACCCGGTCCTGTTGGCGCACCGCACGTCGTTCGGCTGACGTGAGCAATGGGGTGTTGTCGAGTTCGTCGACCACTTCGGGACCCAGACCGCCTCCGAGCGTTCGCGCGATGGCTTCCGCATCGCGCAAGTCGGTATAGCGCCGACCGCCGACGATCACAGCCGCGCCGCCGACAATGCCGATCACTGCGCCGGCCGCGAGTCCACCCCCGATGGTGGTCGTGGATAGTTCCGGGAAGAATGTCGTCGCCGTCAGCGCGAGCGACAGCAGCACCAGGGACCAGACGATGGCCCACGCGACGATGTTCTGCCGCACGGTGTTTACCCACGGACCCAGAACGGCCCGGTCATTGCAGAGCAAAACCAGGAACACGGTCGCCGAGGGCAGCAGCACACCGGCAAGCGCCTGCACGCCCTGGGTGACCAGACCCAGGATGTGGTCAGGGCTGAACGCGACCGCGGCTGACACCGCAAGGAGTAATGCGTAGCCGCCATAGAACAACGGGGCTTCGCTGATTTTCCAATGCAGCGAGTGTCGCTTGCCCATCGCGTCACCGATGGCGTAGGTGGTGGCCAGCCCAATCGCGTTGGCCCCGATCAACGATGCGTCCAGCAGGATGATGGCGAACAACACCCCCACTGTGCTGTCGAGGTGCTTAGACAGTCCGGATGCGACCGCACCCGCATCGGTGAAGTTGCCAACATCGGCGGTGCCGGCCAACCCGAACGCGGTCACCGCCATCAGCGCCGTCGCCCCAACCATGACAACGACAATTCCGATGACCAAATCGGCTCGCGCGTAAGGAATCCAGCGTGCCGTGATGCGTTTATCCACCACATTGGACTGCTGGAAGAACAACTGCCAGGGCGCCACCGTGGTGCCCACGATCGCGACGATCAACAGCAACACAGTGGAGTTGAGCCCACCCGGGAACTGCGGCACGAGTCCGCCGGCAGTCCCTTTCAACGTTGGGTGCACCAGCAGCACCATCGGGATGATCAGAACGTTCACCGCGATCAGCAGGAACATCAGCCCCTCCCAGCGGCGAAACGAGCCCCCGGCGACCACCGCGAACAGCAACACGGCAGCGCCTGGGATCGCGATGATTTTCGGGCAGCCCAAGAACCCGAGCGCCAATGAGACCCCGATGAATTCGGTGACGATCGTCAGGGCGTTGAGGATCAACAGATCACCCACGCTGAAGGCGCCCCAGAACTTGCCGAAACGCTCGAATATCAGACGCGCGTGACCAACCCGGGTCACCGCGCCCAGCCGCAGCACCATTTCCTGGTTCACGTACAGCACCGGAATCAACAGCGTCAGCGTCCAAAGCAGGCCCATCCCGTAGTTCTGCCCGGCCTGCGCGTAGGTCGCGACACCGCCGGCATCGTTGTCTCCCACCATCACGATGAGTCCGGGGCCGGTAATGACCATCAGTGTCCGCAGGCGGCGCCAGCGGCCGCTGAACGCACCGGTGCCGTCTCGCCGGATACGGCCGAACGCGCCGACGATGTCGCCGGTGTGGGCGGAATCCAGCGCGGCCTGTCCGGACGCGTCTGGGATAACCTCCGGACCCGCGGCATCGGTCCGGCCGAGCAAGTTCGTGCGGAGGCCGCGCTGCTGGGCGGAGATCGAAGTCATTAGATTCTCGCTATCTACAGTCGGGCCGCACGGACCGGCCAACCTGATCGGGACTCTCAATGCGCCCCCAGCGGCGGGCACTGCGTCCTCCGCCCGCCGCTGGGTACCACTTGACGGAACGAATCACC
>Ga0210393_10000516_pt1 | contig 34775 bp, 29 predicted proteins | sample IncBWC27OmetaG_FD_160068 | JGI IMG/M metagenome (GOLD analysis project Ga0210393, IMG submission 160068) | Forest soil microbial communities from Barre Woods Harvard Forest LTER site, Petersham, Massachusetts, United States - Inc-BW-C-27-O ...
AGAGGGCCGCAAAATCGCCGTCACCTCGGCCGCGGGCGTAACGCTGAGTCCACTTGTCGGCACATTCTCCGACGACCCAATTCGACTGGCTGACGGCTGACTGGGCCTTGGAAATCAACTCCTCTTCCGTCTCTTTGACATCGCTAATCGGCTTCTTGGACATGGGGAATCTTCGCCTCCTGCGTCGAGTGAGTGCTTGCTGGCGAGAACGTGGTCGGCTCTGGCTGGGAGTGCCAAACGTCCTTGCAGCAGACTCGGGCGAAATCCACCAACGCGGACGGTCCGCACGTGCAGACCGGCCGGATTGAACCCGTTCCCGCCACCCCTTCCACTGGGCATTTCAGAGCCGTTTGGGCTCCGTCAGGCGGGATCAAGCCGAGAGTCTGCGATCCTAGCCGGACCTGCCCCCCTTTGCCACCGGCTAACCGGGGATCCGGGCCTCAGATCGGCGGAGTCGTTGACGGGAAAACCGTAACTGCAAACAATCCGGACAGTTGGAATCTTTGGAACAATTGATTCAACTGCGCGGGGCAACTGGCCGATCCAGTCAGGAGAAGTCCTTGTCTGAAATGGTTGTCACAGACGGCGACATTCGCTTGACGCAAGTCACGTGCTGCCACTAGGATTCGGGCGAATTGGCGCCGTAGCCAAGAGGCTAAGGCAGCGGATTGCAAATCCGCCATCGTGAGTTCGACTCTCACCGGCGCCTCCTGCCGCAAGTGTCTGTGACCACAGGCGCTTGCGGTTTTTTTGCGCCCTGCAGTAGTTGCCGCCGCGGCTCGTTCGGACACGAACTGTGCGACGATGACTGCCGGGGCGTTGTGGCTTTCCCAGATTGACGCGGCCGTCGGCTCAGCAGTGCGGATCGCGAAGACCTGCATCGTCATGCGGCTCGAGGGGTTCAGAGCTGTCGCAGGTGATGAGCCGGTGCGCATCCCGGCTTGCTGCTTCCCCCATCCGCGGTGATGCCCCAGCGTCTAAAGGTCCGTGAGAGAGAATGTGAGACACGCCCGACGCCCAAACGGCTGTCGTGATTTCCGTGGGCTATTCTTTAGGTAGACAGCGCCCGTCAAATGCGCAATTCATCGGCCGTTCGGCCAGCGTCCAAGTGCTGATGTGCGATTGCCAATCCGCCCTCGTGAGGTCGACTCTCACTTGGCGCCTCGTTCCGCAACTGTTGCTGATGCTGCGCCTGCGGCTGCTTTTTTCGCACTAAGTCGGCTGCTAGTTTGCCTGATGTGATCCACGCGCCGTGACCCTCGGAGGCCCGACAATGAGGCTTCTCGAAATTGTGCAGTCGTCGAACGAGAAAATCTTCATTAACCCGAACTTCGTGGTTTCGGTTTGGCACGAGAACAATGAAGACACGATGATTGAGATGAGCAGCAATTCGCCGGGGACCGAAACGGAGGTTCTCCATACGAAGGCCCCCGTCGAAATGATTGTGAGCCGCATCGACGACGCCCTCAAACGCTGACGAGGGCGGCGAATCGTCGAAGGGCCCACTGGGCATCAGCAAAGCAGTGCTTCGGCCCGCGCCCTTGCGCTGCGCGTCCGCGTGAATTGTCTGTAGCCGATCAGAAGAGACCCGGTACGAGCGCCCAAGTCGCGCTCCGATATTCCTCGTAAGCCGGCCCGAATAGCTGGCTCAGGTGGGCTTCCTCGATCCGAATCTTTCGCCAATAGGCGACAGCGGCCAAGGCCATGCCGAGGAGTGCGTGCATTTCTCCCGAGACCACCATGGTTCCGAAATAGAGGCCCAGCAGGCCGGTGTAAATCGGGTGGCGCACGAACCGATACGGGCCGAACCGAATCATCTCATGGTCGACGTTGGTCGCCACCGCGCCGCTCCAATTGCGTCCCAGGCACCGCCGAGCCCAGATCGCCAGCGCGAGCGATACCAGCTCGATTCCCAAACCAACGCCGATCAGGGGCAGCATCACAGGAACGAATCGCGTGCGCAGTCCCGGGATGGGGCCAATCACCAGCAATTGCGCGACGCTGGTGAGGGCGACGTGAATCCCGCGTGAAGCCGCCGACTCTGAGCTGACTTTGGCGGCCGCTTTCCGTGCCGATATCTCCCAGTAAGCGCTCAGCACCAGCCACATCGCCAGCGACACCAACATCGGCGGCGGCAATCCGCGCCGCTCAGCCTCGGCGACGCCCTCAGCCAGTGAGTGCACCGGCGCCGCATCACCGGTGAAATAGAAGCCAATCACTGCGCCGCCCAAAGCGGCAACCGTTATGGTTAGGGGTTTGGAGTATCGTTGGAGTGCACTTCGCGAGATTCCCATCTAAAGCTCTCTTCAACGCGTCGTCTCGGCCGATCCTCGGATGAACGTGCGCTCTCTAGCGGCGTCGACAGGCGCACCAAGATCGCTCACCGGCCCCGCAGCAGGACCTGCAGAGGTCAATTCGTCGGACGGCGCCTTTTCTTAGCCGGAGTCGTTAACTTTCCTTAGCCGGGCTCCTGCTCGACTTCCGTCTGCGCAGCAGCGCGGCTCACTCCAGCGACTGCTGAATCATTCGATCCAACGTCGGCGGCACGTACGTGCCGAAGCGGAGTTGGTCGAGGATGCCTGGGGTTGTGGCGTGGGCTTGGGCCGTTTCGAAGGTGATGATTTTTGCCTTCACCAACTCGTACAGGCTTTGCTCGAAGATCCGCGATTCGGAAATCGTTTGCTGCATGCCGATGCGGATTGCGGCCGACTGGCCCCGCTCGATTGCGTCGGCGATCAGCTTGCTGTCGTTGAAGAGGAACTCGAGCGCCGGGACGCGACCGCCGCCGATTTTCGGGACGAGCCGCTGGCAGATCACGCACTTCAAACTGTCGCGCAGTTGCAGCCGCACTAAGTCTCGCTCGACCGGTTCGAAGAAACTGACGATGCGGTTGACCGCTTCGGCTGCCGTGTTCGAGTGAAACGTAGTCAGCACCAGATGCCCGGTCGAAGCCGCGTCGATGGCCGCGCGAATCGTGTCGGGGTCGCGCATTTCGCCGATCGAGATCACGTCGGGGTCGTGGCGCAGAGCCGAGCGGACGCCTGAGATAAATGTCTCGACGTCGTTGCCGACGCCGCGTTGAGAGATGATCGACTGCTTGTTGCGATGCACGAATTCGACCGGGTCTTCGATTGTCAGCACGTGCAGCGTTTTGTTGGTGTTGATCCAATCGATGATCGAAGCGACGGTGGTCGATTTGCCGCTGCCGGTCATGCCGGCCACGATCACCAGGCCGTGATGCAAAGCGCCCAACTGCTCCATCGCCGGCCGTGGGATGTGCAAATCCTCGAACGAGGGGATTGTCTCGGACAAGAAACGCAATGTGAGGTGCGGCACCCCCATCTTCAGGAAGGCGGAGACCCGCGAAAATGCCAGCCCTAGTTGGTGGTAGTTGAAGCTGCACTGATGGTCGCGTGTGAATTTCTCCCAATCGCTGACCGGAGCCAGCTCTTTGAGCAAATGCAGGATCTGATCGCCGGTGACCGGCTCAAAGTCGCTCGCGGCCAACGTCCGTCCGTCGACACGAAACACGGGAGTCGCCCCGGGATACAGATGCAGGTCGCTGGCCCGGCGGTCGTGCATTGCGCCGAATAAGCCCTCCACACTGAGGGGGACCTTCCGCGCGTCCTCGACGCTCACGTGCCAGACTTCCGGCAGAGCGATCAGGTTGGAGAGGGCCGCCAGCGTTGGGCTAGCGCCCGTCTTCGAATCGCCGCTCGCGCGGAGCTCGCACGCGCCTTCACTTTCCTGGAGCGGGAGCGCCGGCGTTTTGGCAGCCAGCTTGCGGACCGAATCGAGCAGATCGCCTTCGGCTCGCAGACGGACCACATACATATCCAGTGGGCCATCGGTTCGGCTGCGATCGGCCTCAATTTGAACTCCTTCGGCATCGGCCAGCAGTTTTTGCGGGCGGCCGTGGGTGCGCTCCATCTCCTCGGCCGCCAGTTTGATGACGTCGGCCAGGCTGGTCTGCCGTCCAAATCCCAAGATGCGGGGTGTTGAGTAAGCCAACTGCGATTTCCTCAGTGATGCGACCGCTGTCCAGAATGTCCCCAGAAAACGGACACCCGACGAGGGATCCCCTCCTGTTTCATCCTAGCAACTGCGGGCAACCACTTGGCTCCGGCCTCTACCTGGACATTAGTATCCTGCCTATAATTAGACGTAAAAAAGCCGGCCTCCGATCGCGCGTCGGGCGCCGAAAAGACTCATTCGACAAATGGTCCCACGTGATCACGAGAACGTCCCTCCAACCGCAGTTGCCTGCTGATGAAGGCAGACCGCTCGACAATGAGCAGTTGGCTCAACGTCTGGGTGAGATCGCCGACTTGCTCGACGCGCAGGCGGCGAACCTGTTCCGTCGGCAGGCGTATCGGGCCGCTGCGGAAACGATCCGACGCCTATCGCATCCCGTGCAGCAGATTCTTGCGGAAGAAGGGGTGGCTGCACTGACCCGATTGCCGGGAATTGGGACTTCGATCGCGCGAACTCTCAAACGACTTTGCGAGACGGGTCGCGCGCCGCTGTTGGATCAGTTGCGCGCCTCGTTCGGCCCCGAGGAGAAATTGGCAACGGTGCCAGGGATTGGTCCCAAGACGGCCGCCACCATCCACGCGGTCCTTGGCATCGATACCCTGAGCGATTTGCAGGCCGCCGCCTACGATGGCCGGCTGAACCGCGTGCCAGGCATTGGACGCAAGCGATTGCAGGCGGTTCGCGAATCGCTGGCTGGCCGTTTTCGTTGGCGCAGAAGCGCGGTCAAGTCCGCGCCTCCAGTCAGAGAGGCGAACAAAACATCCAAGGAGCACACGCTACGCCTCGTCACCGAATTGCTCAGCGTCGACGAGGAATATCGCGAAAAAGCCCAAGCCGACGAACTGTTGAGAGTGGCTCCGCGTCGCTTCAATCCAAACCACCAAGCCTGGCTGCCCATCCTGGAGACAGAACGCTTCGGCCGTCGCTACAAGGCGATGTATTCCAACACGGCCCGCGCGCACGAGATGGACTCTGTCCGAGATTGGGTCGTCATCTTTCGCGAAGGCGCCGAAGAGCGCGGCCAGTGGACCGTCGTCACCTCGAAGTTCGGCAAGCTACGGGGCCGCCGCATCGTGCGAGGACTCGAGCGCGAATGCGCCGAGCACTATGCCCAAACCGCGGTGCATGAATTGAGGCTGTTCGACTTAGACGCCCAACAGGGCCTTGATCTTCCGCTTCCGGATCGCGGCGGTCAGTAGCGCGTGATCGCGGATGGTCTGATCGGCGTAGACGAAGGCGAATTTCACCATCGCGCGGTCCAGCCGATCGGATTCTCCGCAATAGGCGGCGAGCGCCACACAGTCTCCCGTGCGGGCGTGCCCTTTGGCGAGGATCCGTCCGCAGACCTCGGCATACTCGGCCAGCGTCGCTCCGTGTAACTCGGCGCCGTCCACTCCGGCCTTGTGGTCGGCCAATTGGCGAACCAGAAAATGTCGTTCGCCGATCGTCGTCCAGCCGAGCAGCGGATCAGACTCCGTCTGCAAGCGGTGCTGGCCTTCGGCCACACGCCGTCCCTGATGCGCGGGGACTCGAATATTGGCCAGGAACGCCGCCCCGCACGCGTCCTGGGCCTCTTTCACCTGAAGGAAAATGGCGTCGTCCTGTCGCTTGCCCATGCAAAGGACGACGTAGTTGCGGAGCGCCACACTCCCGGTGCCCGCTACTTTGAAAGCGACATTGACGGGATGATAGGCGTCAAACACCAGCTGGCGGTCGGGGCCCAGCGTTTCTCGATATTCGGCGAGCGAAGCCACGACATCGCGAGCGACCTGCCGCGACACGCGCTGCAGCAACGGCGGCCGTAAGCGGATCCGTGGAGGAACTGGCCGATTGGGGCGACCGTTCGGCAACTCGGTGTATTTTTCCAAGAGATGCTGCGGCGTGACGCGTTCGGCCTTTCCCAAGACTCTGCGAACCAAGGGCAACTGGCTGCGGCGGCGGATTTCAAATTTCGCCAGGTCGAAAACGCAGAGTTTGGAGTACTGCGTCAGGGCTTCACGATAATGCTCGACAAAGGAACGGACCGCATTTCGGCAGCCCGACTCACTCTCCTTGGCACACCGACCGGCTACCACCAGGCTGGTCGCCATCCGCTTGACGTCCCATTCCCACGGTCCGGGCATCGACTCGTCGAAGTCGTTGAGATCGAACACGAGGTGCCCGTCCGGCGCCGCGAAGGCACCCAGATTGTTGACGTGCGCGTCGCCGCACATTTGCACAATGAGTCCGCTGGTCGGCCACTGTGCGAGATCGGCGGCCATCAACGGAGCCGCGCCTCGCAGAAATCCGAATGGCGAGGCGGCCATGCGCCCCATCTTGATCGGCAAGAGCGCCTTGAAGCGGTGACGATTGACGCGCGCCAGAACCGCGAGAGGGTTTCGGTCTGCGGCCGGTTCCCAATCGCCCTGCGTCGTCCGCGCCAACACTTGCCGCAAACTACGGCCGTGCTGCTTTCGCTCTCGCACCGAGGGAATCGGAAACTTGACGCCGTTATCGGGCACGCACGGACCTGTGAGAAATGTTGAAGAGGCTCGGACTGACCATCCCGCATGATAGCCGAAGGGCCGACGGCGTGCAGACATTAAATCGGCTGCGGAATTCGCCCCAGGCGCCGATCGATGTTTCGGAAGCATTGCAGCCTGAGGAGGAAAGCCAGACCGGCGTACAGAGCGAAATGCAGCAAAAAGGGGCGATAGCGCGCGAGCGCGGGCGGAAGAGATCCCGCGTCCACGGTCGCCGTTCTTTGGATCGATCGCACCACGTCGATTGGACTCAGCACGAAGAACAATTCGCGGAACGCCGAGCTGTCGACATGAAATTGACGCAATACGGGAATTGCCGCAGCCATCGCAGCGGTCCACATACCCAGCACTAGGACTGTCACGACGACCGCGATCAATTGGGTCCGCATCCGCAGCCCCAATCCGACTGCCAGCCATTTCACGCAAGGCAAATAGACGGCGAGCGTGGCCGCGGAAAGCAAGAGGTACGCGCCCGCGGTCGGCGACCGCCACCAGAATTCAAATAGCATCAGGCTCGCCAGCGGCAGGGCGACGACAGCCATCAGGCGATCCACGCCGGCGAGTTTTTGTTCCAGGATCTGCCGGCCGGTGAGCGGAGAAATCAGCAACACGGTCAGGGTTCGCCGCGAGCGCTCCTGAGAAATCACGCTGGCCGCAAACACCCCGACGAGCAGGAGCGCGCTCATCCACGTCAGGCCCAAGACCAGCAGCAAACCTCGATCCTGGACCGCCGGGGCGGCGGACAGACGAATCGCAGGCGCAAGAACCATCACGGGCAGTTCGATGGCGAGCAGGACCCGAGTAAGGTAACGCGGAGTGCCAAACGTTCTCTTACGCGTTTCACGCCAGCGGATTGGCTCGCGTTCGGGGAGGCTTGGCCGGTCGCGCAACAGCACGACTCCGCCGGCCACGGTATTGAGTGCCTCGAACAGCCGATCGATCAAACGAAACAGAGGTGGCACACTGCGATTCGCGGTGACGAAGGCGCGGCCCGCGAGAACTGTCTCGGCAATCGTAAGGCACGCGGCTGTCGAGAAGACGCAAAAACCTGCCGCCACGACGGCCGCAACGTGCGACACGTTCGCGCTCCCCCATCGGCCGGCCGCTGGCAGCGTGCAGCAGACGCCCGAACAGAACCAGGGAAACAGCAGCGCCCCCACGTAAGTCGCCCCGAGCGCTTGGGCCGTCGTCGCGCACCAGGCGGAACACATGATGCCAAAGGCCCCCAGCTCGAGGCACACGAAGACCAGGACCACAATTCCCAAAATCAGCTCGGCCACCGTCACACCGCCGAAGGTGTAGGTGATGGCCAACAGGGGAAAGGACAGGAAGACGAACGACAGCACGGGAGTCATTCGGCTCAGATATTTTTGCAGGATGATTTGCCACGGCGTGAGCGGGCTCAGCAGGAGCAGCACCAACGTTTCGCGCTGTCGTTCGGCGGCGATCGCTCCCGCTGTCATCAGCGGAATCACCAGGTACATCGCCAGGATTTGTAGGGCCAACAAGATGGCGAAGTAGGTCGCACCACGCCCCAGGGTCTGCCGTGCGGATGCTCCGATTCCCAGGTTCGCGTAGAAGAGGAGACCGGACGAGACGAAGAGCACCAGTCCGTACACAAAGCGAATGATGTACGTTCGCCGTTGCGCGGCCAGCTCCGTCAGATCTTTGACCAGCACCGGCAGGCGGAGCGTTGTCAGAGGCAGCCGGCGCAAGACAGACATCACGCGGTCTTGCCCTCGGTCAGCTTGATGAACGCCGTTTCCAGCTCGAGCGATTCCGGCTGAAACATCCGCACGCTCGCGCCGATCGAGCGCAATTCCTCGAGCAGCGCCTCGGGGGGTATCGCTTCCGACCGCACGCGAATCGACAGACGATCTCCCCGCGATTCGACACTTTCCACGCCGCGAATTCTCCGCGCGCGCAGCGTTAGTTCTTCCGACGGATTGACCACTTGGGCGTGCACCAGCTGCATCAGCCCCAGGCGACGGTTGATCTCCTCGAGCGGGCCTTCGAACACGAGCTCTCCCGCCTCGAGGATGCCGATCTGCGAACAGAGCTGCGACAGTTCGTGCAAGATGTGGCTGGAGATCAGGATCGTTTTGCCCATCCGCGCGAGCTCTTTGAGGATTTCGCGGATCTCAATTCGGGCCCGGGGATCGAGGCCGCTGGCGGGCTCATCGAGCAACAACAGATCGGGATCGTGCAACAGGACACGGGCCAGGCCCAACCGCTGCTGCATGCCCCGCGACAGGGCGACAACTTGCGAATCGATCTTGTGGGCCAGATCGGTGAGCGCGAGCAGGTCGTCGATCAATCGAGCGCGGTTGGCTTCAGGCAGGTCATAGGCGGCCGCAAAGAAGTGCAGGTATTCACGGACGCTGAGGTCCTCGTACAGGCCAACCGAATCGGGCAAGTAGCCCATCTTGCGGCGAATCTTGATGGGGTCGGAGCGGACTTCAATGCCATCGATCCTGGCCCAACCCGCGAACGGTTCCTGGAGCGTCGCGAGCACGCGGATCGTCGACGATTTTCCCGCGCCGTTGGGTCCAATGAAGCCAAACACTCCGCCGCGAGGGATCGAGAACGAGATGCCCCGCACCGCCTCGAGCGGTCCGTACTTCACCCACAGGTTGAAGATTTCCACCATGGGCGGCGGGCCGCTCTCCTTTGGAGAGCCATCGCGCGGGTCGCCGTTGCTGGGGCCGCTCGTGTCGTTCATTTGTAGAGCTTTCCCGCTGAACCCTTCGGCGGCAGTGCTCCTTGCGCGGCGGATTTTCGCACGACGTGCCGGAAGACGATCAGCTCCTTGTCGCGAACGGTGGCGGCGTGAACGAGCCAAGTCTGCGTTTCCGCGTCATCGAGCGCGGCCAGATCTTCGAGATCCCCGGCCCCGTTGGGGGAAACGCCAAACAGGATCGCCAGCAGACTGCGGTCGCGCCGCCGCCCCAGGCTGGCCATGACCTTGCCCCACTGATCAAAGTGGTCTACTCCTTCCGACACAGTTGCGGGGAAGGGGATCTCAACCTCCTGCTTGCCGTTTGCGAACAGAAGCGCGCACTGCGGCAGGGCGCTACGCAGGCTGTTGATGGCCGCAAAACGGCCGGATTCCGTGCCGAGATCGAGCCGATCCAGCGCCGCCCAGTTGATCTTCGGGATTTCGATGTCCGACCCGGCTTGCGTCTGACGGTGCATGGCGGGCGACCACTGCCGCGAAAGCCAGGTCACGGTGAATGCAGAGGGCAACAGGCCTTCGTAAGTCGTGTCGTCCTCCGAACGCACCGGCAGCTCGTCGATCGGGTCGGTTGGCGGCTGTGTGAGAGAGGTCGTCTGCGCGGGTTGCATCTCGGTCTTAGCGAAGAGCCCGTCGCGGATATCCGCAGTGAGCGTGTGAGTGTCGGCCGTGATGACGTGCACCAGACGCGACGTGCGGAGTGCTCGGCCCGCGTGGCCGACGTCGACGATCACGAGCGCTCCGCGATGATCGGTGTTGCCGCTGTAGTAGCCGGCGACCGAGACCGTCAGCGCGGTGAACAAGAGCGACACGCACGGGAAGACAATCCAGGTGTAGCGCCTGCGGCGGAGCCAACCCAGGATCACGTAATCAGCGGGCGCGACGACGACGAGAAACGACACCAGGATCCCGAGCACAACTCCGAAGGGGACAACCCGCACAGTTGCCGGGAACAGTAAATCGCGAAGTGCGTCGGCCGCCGCGGGCTCCTCGGACTTCAAACTGCCTGGGTCGCCGTACAGCGTGTACGTCAGGTCGCGGGTGGCGAACACCCCATTCGGCGCGGAGATCTTGGGCGCGCGGGACGTCCCGTTGAGCGGGCGTGAGGGCCTGACCGGACTGACCGGCGCGGGCATAACCCAGGTCCCCCCAGCTACGATTTTGTCGATCTGTTCCGAGCGCACGTTCCACAAGAAAGTGACCGCCCGAATCCATTCATCGCGAATTGCGACGGGTAGCGAGCCCTTGGGGACGAAGGGCGGCGGCGAACGCAGAATCAAGGAACGGCCGAAGCCATACCGCGTGGCACTTAGCCAATCGGCGTGGCCGCTCTCCCACTGGGGCAACCGCCCGAGTGCATCCGTCTCAAAATCCGCGCGTTCCCGACCGATGAGTTTTGCCAAAAAAGCGATGTGGGCTTCGCTGAGCGCTCCGGTCGGAACGACAACAATCCCTCCGCCCGATTCGGTCCACGTCGCCAGGGTCTCGAGTTGCCGCGCCGAGAGCGACGAGAAATGCTGCCCGGCGAGCACGATCACGTCGTACGGATACAGCGCAATCGGATCACCTTGGATCAGGTGCGCATCCAACTCAACGAGAAACGTCGCGAAGTTCTGGCGACTGAGGTTCTTCGGTCGAAACTCGTCGAGCGGCAGGTGCCGAGCCAGCTCACCGGTATGGACTTCGTTTAACCCGGGCGCGGCAATCACGAACTGTCGCATGCCTTTCAGCGGGACGAGCAAATCGTGCGTCCCTAAGTTGAACGTCCGTCGGGTCGCGTTCAAGACGACGCGGACCTTGAACTCCGTCTGGGTTCTCAGGCAGGCCAGCGACGGTAATGAAACGCGCAGGGAAGTTTTCGAATCGGGCGGGAGAGCAATCGGCGTGCTCACAACGCGGAGCTCGATCCGGTCGTCGTCGACGAAAGTGAGCTCCAGAGGCCCCTCGATGACTACGTCCTGAAATGTCGACTCGAATTCCAGCTCGAGCGAGAAGGGGGCACCCGAGCGCATCTCGGGGTGCGCCGACTTGATCCGCATCTCCACCTTGCCCGGCGCCTTATTGAAGGCGCGGGTTTGGGCGACGGCACCGTGCGGCATGAAGCCCACAACGAGGGCTACAACGACCGCGGCAAAAACTGGAACCGGTTTCATCTGCTCGATCTTGCAAGACGCTCTGAACGGGCCGAATTGTCTGCCGAAAGGTGGCTTTCCACGATTTTGTTCGTCGCGATTGGCCGTTGACTCGGGTCGATGTGCATCTCAAGATACAAAAATGTCTCCGCCCGCGTGTGCTAATGCGTGCGGAGGAGCCTCTCTTGTCGGCCCAATGTTCTCCGGCAGATCGCCACGTCATGCCGCTTTCTTTGCAACAGCAGTTTCGCAGTGAATCGCCCGACTTGCCGCGGACGCATCCTGAGTTTGTGCTGCGACTGGTGGAATCTGTGCTCGTGGCGGCCCGCAAAGCCGGAGCAAGCGACATCCACCTGCTGCCAGGCGAAGACGGTCTGGCCATGTCGTGGCGGATCGACGGCGTGCTGCATCCGATCGAAGTGCTGCCCCGCGCGATCGCTCCGAATATCATTGCGCGGCTCAAGGTGGTAGCGCAGCTTTTGACCTATCAGACCGATGTCCCTCAAGAAGGCCGCATTCATCTTTTGGAAGGCAACGCCGAGACACGCGTCAGTACGTTCCCGACGCTGTTCGGCGAAAAGTGCGTGATTCGACTGTTCGCCGGTTCCAATCGTTTCCGACATGTCGATGACCTGGGCTTCGCGGCCGAGTTGTCGTCGAGTTTGAAGTCCATGCTCGCGCGGCGGGGCGGCATGATCCTGATCAGCGGGCCGGCAGGCAGCGGAAAGACCACGTCGATTTACGCGTGCCTGCGAGAAATCACCGAGCGCGAGGAGCACCCGCGGAGCGTGGCGACTCTCGAAGACCCGGTCGAGGCGGTGATGCCGGGCGTCGCGCAGTCGCAGGTGCGGCCCATCGCAGGCTTCGATTACGAAACGGGTCTCAAGTCGCTCTTGCGGCAGGATCCGGAAGTGATCGCCGTCGGAGAAATCCGCGACCGCACGACGGCTCAAGTGGCCGTGCAAGCTGCTCTCACCGGGCACCTGATCCTGACGACGTTTCACGCCGGGAGCGCGGCCGAAGCCCTCAATCGTCTGCTCGAAATGGGGCTGGAACCGTATCAAGTTCGTAGCGCGGTCCTCGCTGTACTCAATCAACGACTGCTGCGCCGACTCTGTGACTGCGCGACCGAGTCGCACGATCCGCAAGATCGGCTCGGCCTGCCGGTCGAGAGAGTGCGCAAAGCGGCCGGTTGCGAAAAGTGCCGAGGGACCGGTTACCAAGGTCGCTTTCTGATCGCGGAATTGCTCATTCCCGAGGCGCACGCCGTCGGCCGGTCGATCCTCGAGCGGGACGACGCAATCGAGCTGGAACAGCGAGCCGTGGCCGCGGGAATGAAGACCCGCTGGCATCGCGCCGCGGACGCCGTCACGTCCGGAATCACAAGCCCGGTGGAAATCCGGCGGGTGCTGGGATTCGGGGCTGCGGACGCCGGTTAGAGCCTCGGAAAGCGATTGCATCGGCGGCTCAAAGTCTGCAAGCCCCCTCTCGGGGGCTACCGACGTGTGAGCACCGAAAAATCTCAGTCCGAATTCTTTGACAGTTCCCCAGCTCGTTGTCGGAGTTTTCGTAAGGTTCTTCCGAGTCGAGTGTGACAAATCGACGCGGTCAAACGAATCACAGAGTGTGCAGACTGAACTTTCTGGAAACGCGGTAATCGCAATGCAGGCTCGGCTCGCACCACGGAATGTCGATAAATTAGCTCCGCCGACGCCTTCCGAGCACGATGTTTTTCTTTCACTGTTGGAATCTCATCAGCGGCCGCTGTTCAAGATTTGTTGGGCCTACGGCCGGACCTCACACGATCGCGATGACTTGTTTCAAGAAATCGTCGGCCAGTTGTGGATGTCATTTGCGAAGTATGACCGCGGTCGCAAGTTCGCGACATGGATGTTCCGCGTGGCGCTCAACGTCGCCATCGATTTTCGGAGGAGACAACAACGGGCCGGAAGGGAAACGGCAACGCTCGACGAGACTGAGTCGACGAATGCGACGGTCCCAACGGGCGACATGCAGAAGCAAGAGCAACTGCACGAGCTACGAGAGCTCTTGGAGCGACAGAGCGAGGCCGACCGCGCGATTCTACTGTTGTATCTGGAAGGGCATTCGCACCGCGAAATCGGTGAGGTGCTGGGGACGAGCGAATCGAACGTCGGCACGCGATTACATCGACTAAAGGCCTCGTTGCGGCAGTCCGTTCAAACGGAGCCCAGCGAGACGAAAGGGACCTAGCAATGCAACTCGAAGAACTTCAGCAACAATGGCAACGGCTCGATCAGAAGCTCGATCGATCTCTGGCGCTCCAAACCGCGTTGCTGCGGCAAACCGGCGTGCAGCCGGTACGTAGCCGAGTCCGTCGTTTCGCGGTTTGGCCGGCGATCGACCTGCTGTTTAGTATCGGCGTGCTGCTGATGGCCGGAGCATTTGTGGGCGATCACTGGCGCGACTTGCAACTGGTATTGCCCGCGCTCGTGGTCGTCGCCGGCGCTGCGGCTTTGGGCGTGAGCAGCATTCTGCAATTGCAACGGGTGGGAGAGCTGGATTGGTGCGGACCGATCGCAGAAATCCAGCGCGGATTGGAAAGGCTGCGGGCCCTCAAGATTCGCCAGTTCAAATGGGTCATCTTGTGTTCGCCGCTCGTCGGTTTCTGTGCACTGATCGTCGGAGCGCACCGCGGGGTCGAGTATTTGACGGCCGATCGAGTGCACATCCTGGATCGGCTCGATCCTGGGTGGGTTGCGGCCAACTACGCGTTCGGCGTGCTGTTTGTGCCAGTGGGTTACTTCATTGCCCGGGCTCTGGCAGCGAGATTTCACCGTCGGAGTTGGTGGCACGCCGCGCTTAATGATCTGTCCGGAAGAAGCCTTAAATCAGCGGCCAGAGAAATCGAGCATTGGGCCAGCTTGTAGGCCCTCCGTTGCGTCCGTGTCCCCTCGGTCTGGCATTTTTTGCGTCGAGAATCCATAATTGCCCGATTCTTCCGGGCGAAAGTTGCTCGACTCTCCGCGATTTCGGGCTGAGCGGAGAGACCTTCCGCGTCGAAATGGACATCGGGCAGTCGTCGGAAGTGTTTGTGTTGGGATTTGGGGTCGATCTGGGCTGTCGAGGGACTATGGCGAAAGAAGAAGCGATTCAAGCAGAGGGCCGAGTGACCGAGGCTCTCGCCAACACGCAATTTCGCGTGCAATTGGATAACGGTCACGAAGTATTGGCACATGTCGCGGGCAAGATGCGGAAGCACTTCATCCGAATTGTGCCCGGCGATCGCGTGATCGTCGAAGTGTCGCCCTACGACCTCAAGCGCGGACGAATCACCTTTCGCGAGCGCTAAGTTCGCGTACTGCGTGGCGCTCAATTCGATTTTTCTCCGCGCGGCGCCGGCTCAGTCTGCATTGCGAATCGATTGCCAATCGGCGCGATCGCTTTCGTGATGCGCAATCTTTTCTGATGGCGGACATGTCCGACTCTTCCGCGTCGTCCAACGATGATCCCTTGCCGCGCGTCCACCTCTTCACCGATGGCGCCTGCCGCGGAAATCCGGGCCCGGGGGGTTGGGCGTACATTCTGCGCCATCCTTCGACCGGGGTCGAAAAAGAGCAGTCGGGCGGCACGCCGGTCACCACGAATAACCAGATGGAGCTGCAAGCGGTGATCGAAGGATTGGCGGCGCTCAAGCGACGCTCGGCCGTCAACGTGTTCACCGATAGCGCCTATGTCGCCAAGGGGGCGATGCAGTGGCTACCAGGTTGGAAGGCGAACGGTTGGCGCCGGCGCGAACGAAGTCGCTGGGCGGAAGTAAAAAACGTCGAGCTGTGGAAACAGCTCGACGAGTTACTCACTCAGCACCAGGTGAAATTCACCACGGTCGCGGGGCACAGCGGTCATCCGGAAAATGAGCGCGTGGACGAACTGGCTGTGGCGGCCGCGCTTCAGCAAGGCGCCCGGTGACGCGCCAGATTGGTCGCATCACCTAAGCGGCCTCGCTGCATGCTGGGTCTACCGCTTGTTCGCGTCTTTCATCGCGCCTTGGATTTTGTCGACGGCCTTTTCGGCCGCCTGCTTCACCTTGCCAGCCGCCTGATCGATTTTGCCCTCTCGGCGCATCTGATCGTTGTCGGCGATCGCACCAGCAGCCTCTTTAACGCGACCCTTAATTTCGTCGGATTTACCGGTCATTTTCTGTCTCCTGAGTTGAGATGCGTGGCTTCATTTACGCAACCAGAGGTTTAGCAAATCCGGTGCCGGCTATTCCCGCACAACGACTTAGGTACGATCGCGGGTGATTTCGGCGTGTTATTGTCCGTTAAAAAGGGGCATACCGCCGCAGCCACCGATTCGACTAGAATGCCCGCGCGCCAAGGACTGGCGATTTTGCAACCAGCTTCACAAGGGGCGTTCGCCTCATCGGCTGGGCTCGCAACGCAGACACTTCTCGCCTCAACTCCGAGAACCTAACACGTCAGGGACGACACGTGAGACTGGGCTTCTACACCTACAGTTACACCGACCGTTTGCGCATGCCGCTGGGACCTTGTCTGCAGCGGATTGCCCGCGCGGGCTATAGCGGGATCGATATCTCGGGCAGCGACGGACCGTCGGCCGATCCTCGATCGGTCTCAGCCGATCTGCGCCGCCAAACTCGGCGGACCGCCGAAAGGTTGGGTCTGCAAGTCGAAGCGGTGATCACGCACGCGCCGCTCAGCGATTCGCTGGTCGACGCTAGCGGAAGTCCCCTCGACCTGGCCGGGACAGTCGACCTGGCGGCGGACGTCGGCGCCGAGGTCGTCACCTTTCACATGGGGGGCTACCCGGCCGGCGTGCCGCGCGGCGAGTTTTGGAAAGCGATTGTGGAGCGAATTCGCGACGCGGCCGATTACGCGGCGGCCCATCGTGTGTTTCTCGCCGTCGACGGAATCTGGCCCGAATGGATCGACGACTCGTCCGACACGCTCGAGCGGCTTTTTCAAGACGTCGGCTCGCCCGTGTTCGGCGTGAATTTCGATCCCTGTTATTTGGTCCTAATGGGGTTGGACCCAGGCGTGTTCGCCGAGCGGTTTGCGAAGCGGATCGTGCACGCGCATCTCAAAGATCACGTGGGCCATTATCCGAAATGGACCCATTTCATTCCCGGCCGAGGAGAGATGGACTACGCCAAGGTCTTTGCGGCACTGCAAAGGATTCGATTCGCGCGCTCCTGCGCGGTCGAATGCTTCACCGAGATGCCGTTCGCCGAGGCCTGCGACGACGGTTATCGAGCAATGATGGCGGCCGCCAAGAAGGCCGACGCGAGATTCGAGGCTTCGGCCTTGGCGCTGGCCATGCCCCGGATCGACCACGTGGCGATCCCGATGCCTTGAAGCGCAGTCAAAAGATCAGACACATCTGGGGATCGTCGAAAACTAATCGGCGATTTTCCAGAGATGTTGATCGCTGCGGACATACACCGCCTTGTCCGCGAGGGCCGGCGTGCCCAGGATGCTTTCCTTGAAATCGTGCTGGCCCGCGATCTTGCCGCGCTCCTTGCCAAGCTCAACGAGCTGAGCGAGCCCCGAGTCGTTGAAGCAGTACATCCGTTCGCCAGCGACGATCGGCGAGGCGTAAAATGTCCCCGTGAGACGCAGCCGCCAGTCGACGTGACCTGTTTTCGCATCGGCGGCAATCAGTACCGGCGCACCGGTGACGCTGTAGACCCGCCCGTTTACGCAGAGCAAACTGGCGTTGGACGGGCCGAGTTGAGGCATGCGCCAACTTTTCGACGGGATGGCCGCCGGGGAAGCGCTCGCCAGGGCGGTCAATCCGTTCGAGGGCACGAAGATCATGCCCGCGCCGGCTCCCGACGACGGGATCGTCGACGCCCCCTCGGTGTAGGTCCAAACCAACTCGCCCGTTTTGGGGCGAATGCCAGTCAGTCCTTTGGAGGACTGCAGGGCCACTACGTCGTGTTCGCGATCGCTCCCGCGCAGAATGATGGGCGACGTCCAGTTGTCTTGGTGTGGCCGATCGAGTTTCCAGCGGGTCTCGCCGGTCTCGATATCGACGCCGATCGCAAATGAGTCATCGTCCGTTTCGATCTGGGCGATCACCGTGTCGGCGACAATCAGGGGAGACGACGCCATCCCTAAACTATTGCTGGCGTTGGGATACTCGTAAGTAAGCCCGCGGAACCACAACAACTTTCCGTCGCGGTCGAGACAGATTAGATCGTTCGTCGAATACAGAGCGACGATTCGCTGGCCGTCGCTGGCCGGGTTCGAGCTGGCGACGGCCATTTTGGGATGGCATTGCGTCCGGCCGGTGGCCCAAAACTGGCGGTCCCAGGCGAGTTTGCCATCGGCTGCTTCAAAGGCCAGGACATGCAAACGATCCTGATTGTGCCCGCTGCTAGCCGTGACGAAAATTCGGTCGCCGACGACAATCGGACCAGAGTTGCCGCGCCCGGGAAGCGGCGCCGACCATGCGGTGCGATCGAGTTTGGCCGGCCCTTCGCCGGTTGCCACGCTGTCGGCATTGTTGCCACGAAATTGCAACCAATCCTCGGCGGACAGATTGCTGGCTAGTGACAGGAAGGAGGCGACCCATAGTCCTGACAGCAGCACACTGCGCGCGGACCGATTCGTTGGCCGAACGTCGGCGGGAGTGGTTCCCCATGGCATGTTTTATCGGCCTCCAGCAACGGCGGCTTCGCCCGAGCGAATGCCCCGGCCGTTCAAGTCGCAGACACGCAATTGGAACTGGTACATCTGAGCCCAGTCTTCGGTTTGCTCGTTCTGACAGATTTTGAGCAGGATCACGTTTTGGCCAGCCTTCATCGTGACGGGAATGCGGTACTGATCGAGGACCATTCCCCGGTGATATTCATTGCGGGAAAACAGAAGCTGCCCGTTCACCCAGAGCTTCCATGCGTTGTCGGTGCCCAGCCGCAGTTCAACGCGGCGCATGGTCGGACTTTGGAAGCTCGTCAGCAGGTACATAACCGAGCCCTTGTAGTTCTTCACCTGCTTGGCGATATCGACCATGCCGTAGTCGCCGTGGCTTTGCAGCGGTTGCCAACTGACTGCTCCGAGCTGGCCGTCGTATTTGGCATCGAGTTGGATTTCCTTCTCGGGTGGGTAGGCCGTCTCGAGCCCGACCCCTCGCTTGTTGTCAAAGGGGCCGATCGCCGTGTACTGCGTGAGGAATGCAAAATGTTTTAAGATGTCGACCTTTTCGCCGAGCTTTTCGAGCGCCTGAGCGATCGTCTTCACCTGGTCGTCATCGAGCGCGCCGCTGAGCGCTTCGCGATACACCTTGATGGCCTGAGTTTTGTCCCGCTTCGCATCGATCTTCTCAGCGTCACGAATCCGCAAGGCGACGGCGTCTCGCCGGAATTCTTCGGCCCGATCGAGCAGCATGGTCGGAATCAAACGCGCCGAGGCGGTCGGATCAACCTTGATCAGCCATTCGTAAGCCAAGCGACGGCCGTGGGAATTGTGCGAAGTCTCCCGGACAAAGGCCTCGAGTTGCTCCTTGGGCAGCGGCTGTTTGAGACTGACGGCGCGGTCGGCCACGGTCTCGAACGCGTTCCGCAGCCAGTTTTCTGCGAGAGGAGTCGCCTGGTCGATCGCTTTCAGAATGGCCGGAAGATTCGAAGCGTCAGCCGCTACGAGGATCCGCATGGCTCGCTGGGCATCTTCGTGGCCGGCGCCTTGCTTATCGACGGACCGAATCGTCGTCAGCGATTTCTCGATGCCGGGGGAAGGGTGATCGTTGGGCGCGGCCGGGACGCGATCAATCGGGCCGCAAACAATCAGACTCAGGACAACGACAGAACCGGCCAGAGCCAACGCTCGAGCCGATCGGGACCACGTTCTCATGCTCATCCTCGCAGGCACGACCGCGCAGACCCAGGGCGCATCCGGGCCAGCGAAATGGAAGTCTCAGGGATATTTTCCCGGCGCCGAATTGTCAACGCCTGCCGGAAAAGAGCAGAGCCGCGTGGCCCTCGAATCACGGCAAGAGCGGGGACGTCGCGCCGAGCGAGGCGGGCTGAATCCGGGCTGCAGGTAACGGCAGCAGGTCGCCCCTAGGAACGATCAACCGCTGTTCGAGCCAGTCGAGCATGTCCGCCAGCGTATTGGACCAGTCGATCTCGTTGAGCAGCTCGTGATAGTGATCCGGAAACATGCGCAGTGACTTGTCCTCGCTCCCCACGCGCTGGAGCCAGCCCTGGGGGGCCGCCGGATCAACGATCAGATCAGCTCCCGCCTGCATCACCAATACGGGACACGAAATCTGCTCGGCCAAGTCCCACACAGATCGCAACGCCTGCCGCATGGCGAAATACCAGGCGGCCGTCACCGATTCGCGGATGAGCGGATCGGCGTCGCCCCGTGTGAGGGCCTCCTGGTTGCGCGTCGAATCTTCACGTTTGGTCCGCTTGCGGAAGCGGCTGCGGGGTCGCACGAGCGAGAGCAGCCGCGCCAGTGCCACGGTAAACGGCGAAATGCGCACGCGGACGCCGAGTAGGGGCGAAAGCAGGGCCAGTGCGGAGACGCAGTGCGGAAATTGCTGGACGAAGCGGGCGGAGATCAGCCCGCCCATGCTGTGCCCGACCAAAACCGTGGTCTGCGAACGCAAGCCGATGGAGTCGATAATTCGCTTGAGGTCGGTGACGTATTCCGAGAAGTCGTTGACGTGGATCGGGTCTCCCCCGGATCGACCGTGCCCCCTGAGGTCGGGCACGACGACGTTCCACCCCCGGGCGACCATCGACTCGGCCACGTGCTGGTAGCACTGGCCGTGCTCGGACATCCCGTGAACAAGGATCACCGAGCGGTCGGCGTCCCGCGAAAGGGGCTCAAATCGACGGACGAACAGAGCGACCCCGTCATCCGCCTTCAGAAAGGCTTCTTCGAACCTCATAGATCCCAGCCGTGCGTTTTGAGCGACACGGACCGGATGGCGCCGTCCGTCCCAGGGACGGCTCACACGGACCGCTTCGCCGTTGCAGTTTTGGAGGGTCTCCGGCCAACCCGGGATCGACCCACCACGAACGGAGCTAAACGCAACGCAAATTCGATTCCGCTACTTAGGTATCGACGTGGTTCGCCTCCCAACCATGCCGATTCTTGGATTTTCGAGCCAAAACTGGCGATCTGCCTCGCCATCCTGAAAGGGGGCCGGTCACAAAGCGGTCGACCCCTGGGCGGCGATTGGCCAGTCGCGAGTCGACGGAACTCTACGGTGAATTAAAGCTCGAGTTTCGCTGTCAGCGCGGCGAGCCGAGGCTTTCGGCAGCCAAAATGGGAGGACACTTAGAAAAAACTCCGTCCGATCAACAAAAATCCGCGCTCTGGACTCTTTCATTGGCCGTGACGCGCGTTATCAATAGGAACTTGCTGCTTCGTCGCTTCATCAAGACTCTGGAGTGACCGATAGAACGGGGGCTCGACCGGCGGCGAGTGCCACTTTCCCCGGAGTTCTAAAAACCCAGTGCCTCAACGAGGAACGCGCATGGCCACCAAGAAAAAGGCGAAGAAAACCAAGGCCCCTAAGGCGAAAGCCAAGGCGGCCAAGGGCAAGAAAAAAGCCCCGAAGAAAGCCCCTATGGCCAGTATGGCTCGCAAAAAGAGCGCGGGCAAGAAAACTGCCGCCAAAAAAGCGGCGCCAAAGAAGTCCGCAACCAAAAAGCCGGCCGCCAAGAAGCCACCCATGGCCGCCGCGAAAAAAGCGAAGCCGGCCACCAAGACGGTTGCCACGAAGAAGCCCGTGACGCCGATGCCGTCCCACCCCGCTCCGACTCACACGCCGGCTCCGGCACCTACTCCCGCTCCTTATACGCCGCCTGCTCCCGCCCCCATGCATGAGCCCTACGATTCGGAGCCCGATGACGGATCGCTCTTCGGCTCAAGCGACCGTTGGGAATAGACGCTCTGGGAAAACGCTGGGGGGGAAATCCGAAGCACGAGTGGCTCAACAACCATTCGTGCTTCGCCAAGGGCCCACTGTTAGCGGGCCAACTGCTAGCGCTTGTAAGTATCCAGCTTCTGATAGGGCGGTGAGAGAGCCAGCACGGCCAGGGCTGTGGAATACACCTCCCCATATCCTGTGTCTGACGCGAACGATTCGGGATCCCACGAGCCATCCGTGTGCTGGTTCTCCGCGAGCACGTGCAGCAGCCGCGGATAGAACTCGCGAAAATCGGAACCACCCAGCAGGCCCATCGCCTGGCTGCAGTAAAACGCGCTGTAGTGGTAGCGGTCGCCCGGAGGCGAAGAGAGGTTGTACTGCTCGAACGGATGCTGGTGGATCCAGCTCGCGGCATCCATCACTTGTTGGCTCACCGGTTCTCCGCCCAGGAGCAGGCAGAGGATGCCGCCGCCGACCGTGGCCCGTGTGCAATGACGTCGTGCCGGCTCGGTCAGCACGTAGACAAAACCGCCCAGTTTCTTGTTAAAGGTTCGATGCACGAACCGCAGTCCTGATTTCACCCACGAGTCAGGCACCTTAAATCCCGATTTCTTGGCCGAATGCAGGAACATGATGTTCCAGGCTGTTACCGAGAGATCCGAATCGTTGCGCTGGTTCGACTCGATGTAACGCCAGCCCCCGGTCTCGCCGGCGACGACTTTGGGCCGCGTCTGCTGCGTATGCGTAAATGAGAGTGCTTTGCGGACGGCCCGTTCGACCCGATCGTGACGTTCCGTATCGCGACGGACATCCTGAGATTCGCGGTTCTGGGCCCGATACTTCAGTCGGCCGGTGAAGGGAAAAACGTCGGCGAGGGCTGTCCCGCAGATGCCATGGGTGTAGGCGGCCGCCCGGGTCCAAAAGAAGGACTCGCTCGACGACTCGGGGGTGATAGCACCGGTTTCCTGGTCTTGGAAGCCCAGGATGAAGTCGATGGCCTTCTCCAATGCCGACCCATATTGCCCCTCGCCAGGCCGATGCCCGCGTGACAGGAACGCCATGATGCACAGCCCGGTGACCGCCGGACGTGCCATGTTAGCGACTTGAAAGGAACCGTCCGCGTTCTGATGGTTGGCGAGATATTCGAGCGCGTGATCGACCGTGCGGTCGAGGAGCTGCTTTTCGTTCGGATCCAGAGGCAGCCGTTCCACAGCCAATGGCTCGGGACGGATCGCACGAATCGGCTCTCGCTGCGACTTTGCCGAGCGTTGAGCGGCTGCGCCCGGCTCGCGGGAAATCAACGCCAGGCACATGCCTAGACCCAGCATGAATCCACGAGACAAAAATCCACGACGGCGGCGCGTCCGGCGCGCTCCGACGGCCATCATCCGCATGTCCGCCCCTCAAGTAGCCCGCAGCCCAGCTCTTTGAGGATATCGGCGGCGGGGTCGACAAGCCAGCGCGGATCCAATGGCAATTTTTCAGCGAGCATCGCGGGCAGTCTCATCGCTCGGCTGATTGCACGTGTTGGGACCGGCGATTAGTTTGGAGGGCGGAACCGGAGCCTCGCTTGACGGCCGGCAGGACCCCTCCGACGGCTTTCCCGCCGCTTTTCTCACCGAGTTTCCATGCAAAATCTTCGTCGCGTAGCCGCTTGTCTGCTTTGGATTTGTCTTCCGGGGGCGTGCCTGACCTGCGGTGTGGCCAACCCGGTTGGCGCGGCTGAGAACTTTGACCTGAGCGGGGCGATCGTCGTTGTTCCCAAGAACTTGGCCGGCCCGCAGGCCCAAGCGGTGCGGATGCTCATCGAGGAGGTCGAAAAACGGTCGCAAGTGCGCTGGACGCAAGCCGACGTTTGGCCCGAGCAGGCGGCGGCAATCGTTCTGGTCGGCCCGGCCGCGTTCGTCGATACCTCGGTCCAAGAACATGGCTTGCCCGACGCCCGCCGGAGCGGTTTCGATGGCATTGAGGGGTATCGGTTGAGAGTCATCGATGCCAAGCCGCCCGTCGTCGTGGTGGCCGGGAACGATTCGCGCGGAGTGTTGTTCGGTGTCGGACGTTTGTTGCGTGAGCTGCGGATCGCCAAGCGGCACATCGTCGTTCCAGGATTGCTGAACATTGCGACTGCTCCGAAGTATCCGTTGCGCGGACACCAACTCGGCTATCGCCCCAAGACCAACTCGTACGACGCCTGGTCGGTGCCGATGTGGGAACAATACATCCGCGACTTGGCTGTCTTCGGCACCAACGCCGTCGAGCTGCTGCCTCCCCGCACCGATGACGCGGCCGACAGCCCGCATTTTCCGCTGCCACCAATGCGGATGATGGTTGAGATGTCGCGGCTGTTGGATCAGTACGGAATCGACGTTTGGGTCTGGTACCCGGCGATGGATGCCGACTATTCCAAACCCGCGACCGTTCAGGCCGCCCTCGACGAGTGGGCGAGTGTCATCAAGCAATTGCCGCGAGTCGACGCTGTGTTCGTCCCCGGCGGCGATCCGGGGCACACCGACCCGGCCATTCTGATGCCCTTCCTGGAGAAACAGACGGTCAACCTCCGCCGGTTTCACCCGCATCTCCAGATGTGGGTGTCGCCCCAGTCCTTCAACCAGAAATGGCTCGACACGTTCATCTCGTATTTGAAGGAGAAGCAGCCGGATTGGTTGAGCGGCGTCGTCTACGGCCCGCAGGTTCGCATCTCGCTGCCCAAGCTGCGTGCCCTCGTTCCGAAGAAGTATCCGATCCGCCGCTACCCCGACATCACTCACTCCCGGCAGTGCCAGTATCCGGTTCCCGATTGGGATCTTGCCTATGCCAGCACCGAGAGTCGTGAAGTGATCAACCCGCGGCCGCGGGACGAGGCGCAGATCTTTCGCGGATTGTCGCGTGAATCGATCGGTTTCATCAGCTACTCCGAGGGCTGCAACGACGACGTGAACAAGTTCGTATGGAGCGGCCTCGGTTGGGACCCCGACGTGCCGGTGGTCGAGATCCTGCGGCAATACTCTCGCTACTTTCTGAACGATTCGCTCGCGGACGATTTCGCCCACGGACTCTTGGCCCTCGAGCAGAATTGGAAAGGGCCCCTGTTGACGAATCACGGCGTGCTGACCACGTTCGAGCAATTTCGCGCGATGGAGAAGTCGGCTCCTCCCTCGATCTCCGAAAACTGGCGTTTTCAGCAAGCCCTCTATCGGGCCTATTACGACGCCTTCCTCTATCACCGCCTGATGGAGGAAACGAGCTTGGAAGAACGAGCCCTGTCGAAACTGCGCCAGGCGCGGGCTTCCGGGCCGCTGGTCGCGCTGGACGAGGCCGAAAAACTGCTCGACGAGTCCGTCGCTCATCCGCCGGCTCCCGACCTGCGGGCGCGCGTGTTCGAACTGGGCGACATGCTGTTTCAAAGTATCCGCATGCAATTGAGCGTCGAGCGGCACAAAGCCATCGCCGTCGACCGCGGCGCCACTCTCGACACCATCGACGAACCGCTCAACAACCGACTCTGGCTCAAACGGCGGTTCGGCGAGATTCGGAGACTCAGCAGCGAACCGGATCAACTTCGTGAGATCGCGACGATCGTGAACTGGACCGATCCGGGGCCCGGCGGATTCTACGACGATCTGGGAAACACCGCGCGGCAGCCACACCTGGTCCGCGGCGTCGGTCTGGCGGGCGATCCGGGTTTCTTCGAGACGCCCCGCGTCGGCTTTATCACCGGCAGGCGTTTCGCCTCGCGCTATCCGATCTCTTGGTGGAACAATATGGAGGCGCTTTACGATGCTCCTCTGCGATTGCACTATGACGAACTCGACCCCCGCGCGAGTTACTCGGTTCGGATCGCCTACGCGGGCGATGCGCCGAGCGTCAAAATTCGCCTGTTGGCTGACGAGAAGTACGTGGTGCACCCGGAAATGGTGAAGCCTCGTCCGTCCACGCCGGTTGAATTCGACGTGCCTCGCGAAGCCACGCGCGACGGGCACCTCACGCTCACCTGGTATCGCGAAGCCGGACTCGGCGGTAACGGTCGCGGGAACGCCGTGGCCGAAGTCTGGTTGATCAAGAAGCGGCCCGCGATGCCCCCAGCCGCCGTGGACGAGCCTTGAGCACCGCGGCCGATCACGTGACTGGACCCAACGAGCGGGCAGCGTCGAAACCAGCGCCGTCCGCTCCGCGGCGGTCTCGCGGCCGCACCTGGCTGTTGCGTGGCTTGGCGCTGCTGGTTGCCTGGGGACTGGCCGAACTCATCTCCTTCGTCGCTCTCCTGTTTCTCGCGGGCGGCATGGCCGGGAGTTGGCGGGAACTGAATAACACGGCCGCCTTGCAGATGGATTTTGACGATCCGCTCGCGGCGGAGGACTCGGTTCATCCGTATTTTGGCTTTGTCCGCCGCCCGAAGGAGCCACCTGATCCCGCGGCCCTTCCCATCAATGGCTTTGGCTTCGTCGATTCCAAATCGCCGATTCAACACCGCGAAAAAGGCAAAGTTATCGTCGGCATGCTCGGGGGCTCGCTCGCGGAAGAGTTTTGCGAGTCGAGTCTCCCCGAATTCGAGGCCCAACTGCGGAAGTTCCCGCGGTTCGCCGACAAAGAGTTCGTCTTCGTGCGGCTCGCAATCTCGGGCTACAAACAGCCACAGCAAATGCTGGTCGTCAATTATCTCCTGGCTCTCGGTGCCCAATTCGATCTGATCGTGAATATCGACGGCTTCAACGAGTTGGCACTGCCCGTCGTCGAAAACGCCCCCGCCGGCGTTTTCCCGAGCTTCCCCCGCGACTGGGGAGTGCGCGTGCTCGAGCGGCGGGACACGGCCCTGTTGCGGCGGATGGGCGAAGTCGTGTACCTCCAAGAGACCGACCGCGCCTGGGCCCGGCGCTTCGCCGCGCTCCCCTGGTGCTACTCTCCGACCGCCCGGCTGGTGTGGTCAGTCCGGCACGAGTGGCTGTCGCGGGCAATTCTGGCCGGCTATCGCAGCACGATCGACCTTCGCGAAAAACACCGCAGCTTTACCGCCCAAGGGCCATCGGAATCCTTCGCCGACCTGCCGGCGCTCCTCAAACATTGCGTCGGCGTGTGGAAGCGATCCTCGCTCGAGCTGGCCAAAGTCTGCGACGGGGTAGGCATCGAATACTACGACTTCCTGCAGCCCAATCAGTACCTGCCCGGCTCGAAGCCGATGGGTAACGACGAGCGAAGTATGACGGTCGAGGAGAAGTACCCCGCTCGTGCGGCCGTCGAAACCGGTTACCCGATGCTGATCGAAGCCGGCCGCGAGCTATCAGCCGCCGGCGTGCGCTTCCACGACCTGACGCAAATCTTCGCTCACGAAACGCAACCGACCTACCGCGACAACTGCTGCCACCTGAATCCGACCGGCAACGAGCTGCTCGCGGTCGCGATGGCCAAGGCGATCGGCGCCAAGCCTTGATCCGCAAGCCGGCACCTGACGCTCGCAGGATAGCCCGGATCCGAGTCCCGTCCCGCTCTTCTCCAGCCCCAAGGGGGCGCGATTCTAAAGCCCGGGTTGAAGCGTAGCGCAGGCCCGGGATCTCAAATCCGAATTGCGAACCGACCGGGGCCCCAACGGGGCGAGACAAACGCAACCCGCAGTTTTGAGTGTGAGAAACTGTCCGGACCTGAGTCCCGTCCCAACCACCGGGTCACCGGGTCAGATCCCTAGTGAAACTATCTGACCCGACCCGGTGACCAGAATCTGTGCAGTACTGAATCCCGTTTAGCTCCCATCCGAATCTCGACTGCCATTTCTTCTCCCCTCTCCCCACCGCGGGAGAGGGGCCGGAGGTGAGGGGCCTCCACGGGACATAGGGGTCCCATCAGACTTCGAGTCCCGTCCCGCCTTTCGCCCACACCCGACCGCTTTGGATGGGAGAGGGTCGGAGTGAGGGCAGCTCATCGCGTTGTTCGAGTCCCGTCCCCGCTTCTCCAGCCCCAACGGGCGCGATTCTAAAGCCCAGGTCGAAGCGCAGCGCAGGCCCGGGAGCCCTGAGCCCCAATCCCGAACCGACCTCAGTCCCACCGGGGCGAGACAAACGGAACGCGCAGTTTTGAACGTGAGAAAACTGTCCGGACCTGAGTCCCGTCCCAACCACCGGGTCACTGGGTCACACGGGTCAGTTCCCTAGTGAAACTATCTGACCCGACCCGGTGATCAAATTCTGCCCAGCAGGAATGGTGTGCCTGCGGCCGCAAGCGGCCTTGTCGACACCCTACGAATGCGAGTCCCGTCGCATCACCGAAAGTGTCCGGACCTGACTTTTTGGCCCCGCGAGGTCGATCGCAAGGCTTTGAACGGGAGGGCGCAGAGGTCACAGAGGGGCTGAGTTACGGAATGCGTCTTCCCCTCTGCGCTCTCTGTGACCTCCTGCTAATTGCCCTTCTCCCAGATAGGGGAAAGTGTCCGGACCGGATTCTCGGTCCACAAACTACGTGCGTCTTCTTGGTGCCTTCGTCTCTTTGTGGTGAACTCCGGTCCTTCTTTCCGAGTCCCGTCCCACTAGAAAAAGTGTCCGGACCTGACTTTCGACCGGCCGGAGTCGCCTCGCCGAGGCCGCCGGGGATCTTTGTACCCGGCCCGGCGGCGATGCGCACTCTCTCGCTCCCTCGCCCGCCCGCTTCGGGTGGGAGAGGGCTGGGGTGAGGGCCCTGTCCCCAACCAACTCGTGGTCAACTATTCGCGTGGTCAACTACCTAGAGAAAATAGATGACCAGACCACGCCCCCTTTCGATGACATTTCGTTAGCCGTCATTCGCTCCGCCGCTACCAGAGCGCGACGCGAGTTCGCCTCGCCTCCCCCGACTTTGGACTTTGGACCCGCCTTCGGCGGATCTTCGACCTTGGACCTTGGAGCAAAAAATCGACCTTGGACCAAAAAAAGAACTATCTCCATTCAGCCACAAAAATGTGATTCCTCCAAGATCAGTTTTTTCGGAATCCGAGATTGACTCTGCCGATCGACAATCGGTGGACCGACGCTTCAATTCTGATCCAAGGACTGGCAAGCTGCGTTTGGAAACATGCCCACCAACCGGATATTCGCCTGACTCAGGTGCTCAATGGGGAACTCTGAAGTAATTTGCGCCAGCGAGGTCTGCGGCTGCTTCTGGTGTTACGCCATCTTCCCGCCGACAGCGATCGCGCATTGGATGGGCGACGAGGACACGATCCGAACCGGTGAGTGACCGCCATTTGTCCGCACTGTGGCGTCGACACGGTAATCGGGGACTACGAGGGATACGTGATTACGAAGCAATTGCTCAAACGATTGAAACGACACGGTCGGTTGTGAATCTTCCCCGTCGCCGCCAACCGCATTGATTGGGTGATCCGCCTACACACACGCGAAGAGCAGGAACGATCCAATGGCCGAGACAAGGCAGTGCCTAAGATGTGGCGCGGACGATCTCGATTATGGCCGGCTGAGAGACGGTTGGGGCGGAGGGGGATTTTTGTCGTGGCGGAAGGTTCCCTTTGCCATACTCGGCATACCGGAGCCGGTTTCTGCGTATGCGTGTCGCAGGTGCGGTCATCTGGAATTGGTTTTGGACAAGGTGAAGATGGCGGACTAACGAATGGAACGGGTGTACGCTGCGGGCGCGCTGGTGTCCTTTGTCATCGGGCTTGGCTTGACCGACGCAGCCGCAGAAGCATTCTGGCCAGAATGAAACGACGTGACGTGGACACGCTTTGCAGGCGGCATCGCCGGCGTTGTCGTCTTCGTCTTCTCGGTGAGACTTCTCAGGAAAGCCTTACGCGTTCCTCCACCTTGAGCATTGGGAAGGTCGAGGACTAGGGGGCAATCGATGTTCGTTCCGTTCACTGACCGCGTTCGCGACGCGCTGAGAATCGCCGAACAAGAAGCTCGGCGCTTAGAGCACGAGTACGTCGGCACGGAGCACATTCTGCTCGGGCTATTCAAGGCACAACCGAAGTCGGTGTCACCAGACTCTCATACCCGTGGCACTCGCCCCAGCCCCCCGATTACACTAGCCGGCGACGGCACGCCAGCTCAAAATCGCTAAGTGATTGACGCAAGAAAGGCGCGTACGCGTTTTGGCGGAAAGTTACTGACTTGATGCTGACTCGTTTGATTCCCAAAGGCATTTTGCTGGAGTTTCAAATGTCTGAGTCACTTACCTTCGGTGGTCTCACTCGAATCGATTGCAAAGAGCTGGAGGAATTAATGGACAGTAAGGACTTGACATTCGACAAGCGCGCGGTGCGACCCGGAGAATTTGGCGAACTTGGAACCATCGTAGCCACCGTCTTCGCTACAAAGCTAGCAATTGCAGCATTGGCCGCTTGGGCTTCACGTAGACAGAAGCCAATTGACGTTGCGGGTAAGAAGCGGTATGTCTTCAGGCAGAGCGTCAAGATGACGAAGAAGGACGGCACAATGGTGGAAAAGGAGCTCTATTTTGAGGCGGATTCGGAATCCTCGCTCAAGGAGGGAGTTGCGACACAACTCGCTAATGCCTTTGACCTCGACGTCGCAGAAGTCTTGAAGCTTGCGAAAGGCAAGGAATGAGCAGAATCCCGGCGAGCCTCAGAGGTCCGACACCGCCACAGAAAGAGCGTAGTTGGATCGACCCGCTCTCGAACTTGATGTTTTTGCATCAAGTGGACATCGCGAAATCTCTTCCTGAGATCCAGCAGGGCGGGGCCCTTCCGTTGGACACCTTGCAATCATTCTTGCACGAGGTCACGCATCAATGGTGGTTTGACTCACCGGTTGGCGTTTGCTTGGCACTACTTGCGTTGCGCGCCAGGCATCGAGCATTCCTCAAGTTCGGTGATGGCGCAAACGCGCCTCACAAAAGCGACCGGGTAGATTCGTCGGACCCGTTCATACAGGCAACCTTTGAGGACGTCCTGCGGTTGCGACTCGCAACTGAGCTGCTCCGACCGTTAGCCGAGGGTGCCGCTTTATTCTCAGAATTCGATGCTTGGCCAGGCGACTCCCAGGTTATCGCGTCGCCAATGGCCCATATGTCTCGGCTCTTTATCCCTGCCGATTTACTTCTAAGCACGCTGCAAGCCCCGCAGACTGGGCCCGTTGACCCCCTCTCCCTTTTGCAGGAGAAAATCCTAAGAGGGGTTCGCCTTTCACCACCCGTAGTTGAGCGGAAGGCAAATCTTCTTTGTAGTCCTCTGGAAGTGGGTGAAGGCGGCTATCTTGCGGGATATTTGGCTGTGAAAAAAATGGTCGGGCTCGGCCGGGCGCATTCCAAAAGGGCTTGGCACGACACCTTTTTTTGCCTGACATTTCTTCGAGCGTTCTTCTACGAGGATTTGGGCCTCGTCGCAGCGATCCTCTCTCCGGGAACTCCTGAGCAAATCGCAGAAGGTATTGTGGGATACTTCGATGCGCGATGCGCCCAGCTTGGGGTCCTATCTCAGGACGAAAACGAACTTGATGGTGTCCTCGCGCGCTTGGAGGCTGAAATGGTCAACCTGTCTCGGCCGCCTGTGAACCAGCCCCCAACTGACGGGTCAGATGAAGTACCAATCTCCTTTGCCGAATTAGACCGTTTCACTCCGATTTTGACGGGTCCGGAAATCGCGCAAAACGGACGTCGCCTCCTACGCGAGTTGACAAGGACGGTCATGCAACGCCCAACTCATATTTTGGGACCGTACGTCCAGAGAACCGCACATAACCTTCTTGCTAGAAGGCTTCTTATTTCCCTAGGATCGCAGCCAGTTGAGTACGCCTTGGTCGATGGGAAAGAGAGGCGCCTTGTGGCGCAGCACGAGGGGCGCCAACTCTGGAGCGTGGCTTTCAGTCGCGAAATGGCTCTTCGCGAACCTTCAGGTGCTCTGGAACTCTACTACGACCCGACATGTCAAGCTTTATTTGTGGCTCTCACGACCGAGTCGGGAACACTTGCTGTGGAATGGCTGACGGAGGCGCCACCGGACAGACAAGCTCTGATGGCAGAGGTGGACTTTAGCCGAAGTCTCATTGATGCGGAATCGCAATTGCTCAGTGTTATTGTTGATGATGCCCTGGAAAAGGCTTCGTTGGATGAAGTTGTCAACAATTACGTGGCAAAGGTAAACCGAGCCAGCAATGACCAGTATTCGCGATGGCTGTCGACACACCGGCCACGTCATGAAAGCTGCAAGCTGGCAATGGAAGGGGATGGCTTCTGGAGCTTACTCGGCGGAAGGCGAGATCGAATTGAGGCGCTTGCAACGATGAGCTTAGTGGCATCAGCGACTGTGCGCGAAGTAGATGTGGCGAATGCTCTGGCACGCCGCGGCATCGATTGGGAGACGACTGCTGCCACATTCGACCAAATAAAGGAACGTTCCGGCTACCGGCTTTTGATTCGCACCCAGTTAGGTGTAACGAGTAACGTGTGATGAGAAAAGTACAGCGCGAGATCCTGTACGATCTTGCCCCTTCATCTATCAGCCCGGTCGCTGCCATTCCCATGGGTGTGCGATCACTCACGGGCCCTTACGCCAGCACGTCGCGAACCACCGTCCCTTCAACATCCGTCAGCCGAAAATCGCGGCCGCTGTAGCGGTAGGTGAGCCGCGTGTGTTCGAGGCCCATCAGGGCGAGGACAGTGGCGTGCAGGTCGTGAACGCCGACTTTCTTGACTGTGGCCTTGAAGCCGATTTCGTCGGTTTGGCCGTAGGAGACGCCGCCTTTCACGCCGCCGCCGGCCATCCAAGTGGTGAACGCGTGCGGGTTGTGGTCGCGACCCGTGCCGCCTTTTTGCACGATCGGCAGTCGGCCGAATTCGCCGCAGCATAAGACGAGCGTCGAGTCCAAGAGGCCGCGGCCGGCGAGGTCGGTCAATAAGCCGGCAAACGGAATGTCGACCTCGTGGGCGAAGCCGGCGTGGTTTTTGACGATGTCGGTGTGGCCGTCCCAGCTGCGTTCGTTTTCCATGCCGCCGCTATAGATCTGCACGAACCGCACGCCGCGCTCGACCAGCCGCCGGGCGATCAAGCATTGCCGGGCGATGTGGGCACACTTCGGATTGTCGAGGCCGTAGAGTTTTTGCGTCGCCAAAGATTCGCGCTCGAGGTCGAGACACTCGGGAGCCGCCATCTGCATGCGGTAGGCGAGCTCGAAACTTTCGATGCGTGCCGCCAGTTCAGAATCGTCGGGCGTTTGGGCGAGGTGCCGTTGGTTGAGTTTTTTGAGCAGGTCAAGCTGCGAGCGTTGCTCGCGATCGGAGACGCCCTTCGGTGGATACAAGTTGTCGATCGGGGCGCCCTTCGGCTTGAGCACGGTTCCCTGATAGATGCTCGGCAAGAAGCCCGAGCCCCAGTTCGACGCGTTTCCCTTGGGCAGGCCACGGCCGAGCGTGTCGTACATCGTCACGAAGCCGGGCAGGCTGCGGTTCTCGCTGCCCAGGCCGTAAGTGACCCACGAGCCGACGCAGGGGAAACCCATCCGCGACATGCCAGTGTTCATCATGAACAGGGCGGGCGAATGGTTGTTCGACGTCGTCCAACACGAATGGAGGAAGGCCATCTTGTCGACGTGCTTTGCGGTGTTCGGAAAAATCTCCGAGGCCCATTTGCCGCAGTCGCCGTACTGCCGGAAACGAAATGGCGATTTCATCACGGGGCCGACCTGGTCGGTGAAGAAGCCGGTGTTCTTGTCGAAGCCGGGCAGGGCTTGGCCGTCGCGGCGGGCCAGCTCGGGCTTGTAGTCCCAGGTATCGACCTGGCTCGGACCGCCATTCATGAACAACCAGATGACGGACTTCGCCTTCGCCGGAAAGTGCCCGTCGTGCGGAGCCAGAGGATTGCGCGGATCGACGGTCGAGCCGGCGGCCGTGCCGAGCAGTCCCTGATCCTGCAGCAAACCCGCGAGTGCGAGCATCCCCATTCCGCCGCCGGCTCGCGACAAAAACTCGCGACGCGACGAGAAAACTGGATTCGGCGGAGCGAAGAAACGGGGCAGAGTTTGCATGGTTGATCGAACTAAATGAAGGTGGGCGCGATCCTCGTTTGTGTGCACTGCTGAGACGTCTTCGGCTCAGCAGTGCGTCTTTCGTGTCGGGCGTTTTTGAAGACACTGCTGAGGCAAGCTCAGTCAGTGGCACACAGACTTAACAAGACAAATTCAGGCCCCGGCGCAATAGATCAGTCCACGTAAACAAATTCGTTCAGACACATCAGCACCTGACAGAAGTCCAAGAGCGCGGCCTCGCGAGCGTGTGTGCTGCCTCCGGCCGCCTTCGAGTCTGCGGCGTGCAACGCGCGTTGTTGTTCAATGAACGTGATGGAATCCTCTAACTCCTCCGGACGCGGATCGCGGCAGAGGGCCATCCGGTAGCCATTGCGAACCGCTTCGGCGGGCGAACGGTCGAGAGCCGGTAGCAGTCGGGCGGCAAAGGCTCGCGCATCCGCGCGGACGTTTGCATTGTTAAGTAGCAACAAGGCCTGCGGCGCGATCGTCGTCGAAGGGCGATCACCCATGCTGCTCAGCGCCTCCGGCGCGTCGAAGACCTGCATCATCGCCACCAGTTCGCTGCGTTTCACCGTGAAATAGATGCTGCGACGGCGCTGGGCCTCGTCGAGCGAGCCCGGGCCGAACATCCGTTCGTCGAGCCGATTTCCGCAGGCCAAGAGCGCGTCGCGGACGACTTCGCCTTCCAAGCGGCGTTTCTCATGCCGCCAGAAGTAGCGGTTGAGCGGATCGAGGCTTTCTTTCGCGCGGTCGGCCTCGCCGCTTTCACGGTACGCAGCGCTGGTGAGGATCAGCCGGTGGATCGGTTTGAGCTGCCAGTTGTGCCGAATCAATTCTGCTGCCAGCCAATCGAGCAGCTCGGGGTGCGAGGGGCGCTCGCCCCGCGTGCCGAAATCGTTCGGCGTCGCGACGATGCCGTGCCCAAAGTGATGCTGCCACAGCCGATTCACAATCACCCGCGCGACGAGTTGCCCGGCTCCCGCTTGGGTATCGGTGAGCCAGTCGGCGAGGGCCGTGCGTCGGTAGGATGTTCGCGAACCCTTCGGCGGTTCGGCTGGCCAGTGTTTTGGACCGTCGGGCGAGCGCATCAAGACTTGGAGGAAGCCCAGCGGCGCGGCTCCCTGTTTTTGGTTCACGTCACCCCGTCCGAGGAAAAAGGTTTCCTTGAAGAAATCGTCGCCCTGCGTGTGCAGACGAACGGGGGGCAAGCCTTCGCTAGCGATCAGCGCCTTCACCGGCTTGAGATCGGTTGGCCGGGGCTGAAGATCGACTTCGGTGCGAACCGTCGTCGTGAAGGCCGACAGCAGCCGATAGTAGTCGGCCTGCGGAATCGGATCGAATTTGTGGTCGTGACACCGCGCGCAGCCGACCGACAGACCGAGGATGGCGTTGCCCGTCGTGGCGAGCATGTCGTCGAGTTCGTCGTAGCGCTGTTTTTCGACTTCGTTCTTCGTGATCTGCGTGCTGTGGACGCCAGCGGCCAGAAAACCGGTTGCCATCAGGGCCA